>Ga0302213_1001096_pt1 | contig 13375 bp, 12 predicted proteins | sample II_Fen_N1_2_FD_194583 | JGI IMG/M metagenome (GOLD analysis project Ga0302213, IMG submission 194583) | Peat permafrost microbial communities from Stordalen Mire near Abisko, Sweden - II_Fen_N1_1 | ecosystem: Environmental > Terrestrial > Soil > Wetlands > Permafrost | place: Sweden: Abisko... | reverse complement strand
TGAATTATAACCGGTATGGGTATTGCGTTGGCAACCCGATGAAATATACCGACCCTAGTGGCGAATTTTTCTGGATGCCTCTGATAGCTGCCATGGTAATGGAAGGGTCAATGCAAGGCGCACAAAGCCAATATTTCGGTGATGGTTACTTTGGTGGGTTTTATGGTGGAGCATTACAAGGTGGAGCAATGTATATGGCATCATCTATTCTTCCAGGAGCTATCGGAGATGCATTGGGTCATGGTGCCAGTCATAACTTAGGTATAGAATTAGCTCGAGCCGGGTTACAAGGTTTGGCTAATGGTGCAATAAACGAAGGTAGTGGTGGTAAGTTTTGGACCGGTTTTGCTACAGGGGCTGTGTCTTCTTTGGTTGGTTCAGGAATACAAGAAGGAGCCGATTTATTAAAAACAACTGCTTCTGCCGATTTGGTCCGCTTTAGTTGTGGAGCTGCCGGAGCTATTACTGCCGGAGCAATGCATGGAGATGCAATGAGTGGTTTTTGGCAAGGGTATGGTATTGCCGACCAAAATCATGTGGGTGGAGAAAAAGGGAAATTTAATAATTCTGAAAGTAATCCTCATGACTTATCTGATTTAGGGGCTGAGGTTGTAGGAAAAAGAACATTTCATGGAGTTCCATTCAAATTCATCTCCGAAAAAGCGAGTTATAATGCATATGTATTTTCTTCAATAAGGACACAAAGGAGTTCCTACGAAGCGTATTTAAAAAAAGGTCTGGACTCTGATGAAGGAAGAGTTTTCATGCACGAATTTGGACATTATCTCCAAGAAAAAATATATGGTAAATATTTTTATTATTCGAAAGTAGTTCCAACTGGTGGAATTAATTATGCCATTATGCCTGATGATGTTTACAAGACAACTTGGACTGAAGTTCAGGCAAATACTCTTTCTTATGCCTATTTTGGTCGTCCCAAATTTTGGGATTTTAAGTCTAAGCCTATAGACTCTAATTATCTTAAACTTATTAAATTCAAATAATTAAACAACAAAGTACATATTGTTAATAACAAGCAAATTTATGAATAATAAATATCCAACTTCGAATATATATTTACACAATATATATGTATTGCTAACTTTAACTTTGCTTACCTCTTGTGTTAGAGATAAAGTTGAAATGAGGAAACTTAAAATTTCAAATAATTCAAATGATATGGTTTACTGGATTAGATCTGAAAGTGGAAGATTTGAAAAGCCTTATTTTAATAGTGACCTGGATACTATCCCCAAACAATCAATTTATTCAATAGGTAGTTTTAATGTATCATGGGATGCAAGAATTGAAAGGTCAAAGAATAAAAAACTAACTATTTTTATAGTTGCAAAAGATTCTATAGATAAATATGGTTGGGAATATGTTTACAAGCAAGGAATAATTACTGAAAAATATATTGTAGATATGGAATACTTAAAGAAACATAAGTGGAGCATTGTATATAGATAGATAATCTGGAGGCGAGGTAAGAAATGGACTAAAAATTAGAAGAAATGATGAACAAAACACTTTTAATTATGGGATTTATAGAAAGCATTAGCAAGCGGATTGCTTTAGTGACTATTTGTGTTATACTTGGAGTCGGGGGTATTCGATCACAGAATAATACAACTACAAATATATTAGGATCATGGAAATATGTAAAACATGAATCATGGAGAGTGACACAATATTCAAACAAAGACATTAATTGTGTAAAAAAGTCGGTTTTGATTATTGATAGAAATAAAGTATATTTCGTTGGACCAGCATCGTTGCTTATAGAACCATGCACTTACAATAAAATGAGTTTCAAAAAGTTCTTTGACAGAGATGAGCCAGAGCCAGATGTAAGTGAGGATAGAATGCTTGCAGTACTCTATTCAAAAAAAGAATTAGAGAAATTTGTTAGAATTGAACTACATGTCGATTATAATTGCCTTGAAACTATGTATTTAAAAAAAGATACATTAATTTTGAACTATTGTGGCGGTGTAACATTTTTCTTAACTAGAATTAAAACAAATATTGATTCTCATAAATCTAGTTCTAAAATGAAGTAGGTAAGTTTCAGATGTAGTGATAACGAAATAATGTATTATAAGTCATAACGGGTTATCTTTAGAAAATAGGAAATGGTGGGTAATTTGCTCACCATTTCCATTTTGCCTCTAGAGCAGCCGGAGCTATTACTGCCGGAGCAATGCATGGAGATGCAATGAGTGGTTTTTGGCAAGGGTATGGTATTGGAGAGATGAATCATACTGGTGGAGATATTCCAGAAACTAGATATGTTCAACGGAATGATGCTACTGCAAGAGTTCAACGACCTTACGTAGAGCCCATACCAGTAAGCTTAACTGGAGTTTCGGTAAATGAAGGATCAAATGCTTCAAACATTGCAGGTTTTGCAGATAAGGTAAATTGCGTTTCCGGAGTTGTTGGTACAACTTCAGATATTTCAGCTGGTGCAGGGTTTAAGGCTAGTCTTGGTGTCTGGCGCGATTTTTCAAAAATGCGATATTACTCCTCAGGTTGGAGCGGTGCTAATCAGTATGTGTGGAAAACTTTTGGAATCGCAAAAAATATAGGATATGGAGCTATGGGACTAGGGTTTGCTAGCGACTTGTATCTTTCCGCAAGTATTAACCCTCAAACAGGTAAGCCATATCAATCATGGGAAGAGACAGGGCTTAATACGGGAGTTACAGGTGTTTCACTTTGGGCTGGTGGTATATGGGGTATGGCGATTCAACTTGATTATTCTACGGCAAAAATATATTTTAAAGCAATCAACAAACATCCAGGCTGGGTTATGCGACCACGCCCAAGTAGATAAAATATTATTATGAAATATTTATATTTTAAACTATATCAAACTTTTAAAAGTGCAAAAACAAATGATACACCAGCAATGAATGCGATGTTTGTTATTAGTGCATGGGAGTTTATCAATATCTCAACACTATTACTATTCCTACGTCATTATTTTGAATCTTCATTCGTCTTTCATTCTAAAAATGAAATTATATTGTTTGCTTCAATTTGTACTGTTATATCTTATATTATTAATTATTTTATTTTATATAAGAAGATAGGTAAAATTACTAAGAAATACAAGAACGAAAGTAAGTTGAAAAGTATTTTGGGTTATATTGGTTTGGCAATTTATATTTTCGGGTCATTTTATCTTGCTTATCTTGTTGGCAGTACATTCCCAATTAAATGAGAGTTTACAGTAAGTGGTTATCCCCCTTTTCGTCCAAGTCTGTAACGTTGCAGGCGTTGCATAGCGCAAGTCTGAGTGAAACGGAGACTTGTGCTGGAATTGAAAATCAGCGAAGCTAAATCAGAGCAGTTTGTAACTGTGTTTTATATTCAGTTATAAACTGCTTTAGTTTTCAGCCTGCCTACTGCAGGTAGGTCTAAAGCCTGTCCGACCGTTGGCGGATTACGCTTCGCTAAACTTGAACCAGGCGCATTGCAGGATTCAATAGACCTGCACCAACGTGGGGTCAACTATACAGAATGCTTATAAAAGAATGTTGACATTCAACTAGAAGATGTAACCATTTTGTCGATTTGTCATTCTATCACTTGTTTCTTTGTTTAATTGTAAAATATTCATTCTTTTTTATTGCTAAAATCTCATTTTTGTATTCTTCATTATCTTTTTCTGCTATAAAAATCGGTATAAAAACTTAATCGTGAATTTTTATACTAACTTTGTATGGAATTTTTTATTGTATTGTAGGTGGAAAAAGAAAGTGCTGTATTATTGCTTTTTACGGGTGGGACTATCAGTATGTCCGAAGACCCTGCTACTGGGGCGTTGCGTCCCATTGATTTTGATAGGCTACAAGAATTAATGCCCGAACTGAAGCAAACGGGTATTCGAATTAAAAGTATTCCGTTCCTGCCTTTGATTGACTCCTCTGATGTAGACCCTGAAGTGTGGGAACGACTGGCTTTGATTATTCAGGAAAATTACGAGGATTACGATGGTTTTGTGGTGCTACACGGTACCGATACCATGGCTTATTCGGCCTCGGCGCTTAGTTTTATGCTTGAAAACTTGTCGAAGCCCGTTATTTTTACCGGTGCCCAGTTGCCTATAGGTATGATGCGCTCCGATGCCAAAGAAAATTTATTGACTGCCATTGAAATTGCTTCGGCCAAAGAAAGTGGTCAGCCTATTGTGCCTGAAGTTTGTGTTTTCTTTGAAGATACACTTTTTCGGGGAAACAGAACGACAAAGAAGAACGCGGAGCATTTTAATGCGTTCAATTCCTATAATTATCCTCCGTTGGCTAAGGCCGGCGTACATATTAAGTATTTCCGCTCTTATATTCATTATCCATCGGCAGGTACTCATCTACGGGTACGTACGCGTATCGACCAGAATATTGCTGTGCTCAAACTTTTTCCCGGAATTAGTGAGCATACTGTGAAAGCTATTTTGCAAATTCCCGGTTTAAAATCAGTTGTGCTTGAGAGTTTTGGTGCCGGTAATGCGCCCCGAAAAGAATGGCTTTTCAATGCACTGAAAAAAGCTACCGATAGTGGTATAATAATAGTAAACAAAACGCAGTGTAGCACAGGTTCAGTAGAAATGGGGCGGTACGAAACAAGCTTAAACCTGGTGAATGCCGGCGTTATGAGTGCTTATGATTGTACCACCGAAGCCATTGTTACTAAGCTCATGTATTTGCTTGGCGAATACCACACGTTAGATGAAGTGAAACACAGACTTAGTGTAAGTATGTGTGGTGAAATGACAGTGATATGATTTGTGGCAATTGATAAAAACAAAGCCCCGATTGAATTTCAGTCGGGGCTTTGTTTTGTGATATATTTGTTTTTTTAAAAGAATGACGATACAAAGAGGGTGATGGTTAGTCCAATCAGAATAATAATTGTTGACCAGCCAATAATATTCTGAAAACGATTATTGACATAGGTTCCCATTACTTCTTTGTTGTTTACAATCAGAATCATACACAGCAGTACCACCGGCAGTAATACTCCGTTTGCCACCTGCGACCAAAGTGTAATCATAATAAGCGGCGCATTTGGGATCAAAATAATGGCGGCTCCAATAATAATTATAAAGGTAAATAACCAGTAAAATTGTGGTGCTTCTTTCCATTTTTTATCGATACCTGCTTCCCAACCAAAGGCTTCGCACACATAAAATGCTGTGGCTACAGGTAATATAGTTGCTGAAAAAATGGAAGCAATAAACAACCCAAAGGCAAAAGTTATAGACGCCAAATTACCTGCAATAGGCTTTAATGCCATAGCAGCATCTTTTGCTTCACCAATAACAATCCCATTTTCGTGAAGAGTGGAAGCACAAGCCACAATAATGAAGAAAGCCACTACTACCGTAATAATACTACCAATGATTACGTCCATTAACGTGAATTTGTAGTCGGCAATTTTTAGTCCTTTTTCAATTACAGCTGATTGCATATAGAACTGCATCCACGGAGCAATAGTAGTTCCGATAATACCAATCACAATAGCCAGGTATTCTTTATTGTATTGAATATCCGGTTTTATCATGGCGTTGCCAATGTCGTGCCAATGCGGTTTGCCCATAAGCGCCGAAACCACGTATACTAAAAGGAAGGCACTGAAAATAAGGAATACGCGTTCACTAAATTTGTAAGTACCTTTTACCACCAGCCACCAAACCAGTATGGCCGAAATGGGGACGCTGATATATTTACTTATGTTGAAAACCTGCATACTACCTGCCACGCCGGCAAATTCGGTAGTTGTATTACCAATGTCGGCAATTAGTAAGCCCACGAAAATAAAGAAAGTAATTTTAACCCCGGCATTTTCACGAATCAAATCGGCCAGTCCTTTGCCCGAAACAATACCCATACGGGCATTCATCTCCTGCACTACAATCAATACAATTAATGCCGGAATCATTGTCCAGAGCAAGTTGTAGCCATACATAGCTCCTGCTACTGAGTAGGTGGTAATACCACCGGCATCGTTATCTACGCTACCGGTAATAATCCCCGGACCCAATACGGCCAGAAATACAAGCAGATTGCGCCAAATATTTTTTCTGCGTTTGTTGAATTCGCTTAGTTTTGTTATCTCCATGAGCGACCTCCTTTCTTCGTTTTACCTTTATCCATAAGGTCTTCTACAATGTCATCAATTACAACCATACCAACCAGCGTGTTTTCTTTGTCGGTAACAGGTATAGCCAATAAGTCATATTTTAAAATAATCATAGCAAGTGTGTCTATTTTGTCTTCGTCATTTACCGAGATAAAATCAGAAATCATTATCTGCGACAGCGTCATGCCCGGTTGAGAAATAACCAGGTCGCGCAATGATACCGTAGCTACCAGTTTCTCGTCTTCGTTAGTCACAAAGAGAGAGTAAATCATATCGGCTTCCGGTTTTTGCTCGCGTAATTCGGTGAGAGTTTCTTCAACTGTCAGTGTTTCGCGGAACGACAGGAAGTCGGTGGTCATAAGGCTACCTACCTCTTTGTCTTCATACTCAAGCAGCTCGCGAACTTCTTCCGAAGATTCTTTCTCCATTTCGTTCAGCAGCTGTTCCACTTTTTCGTCTTCCAACTCGTCGAACAAATCGGCTACCTCGTCGGCAGGCATCTTCTCCAATACGTCGGCAGCCTTGCTTATCGACAAACTTTCGATAATCTGAGCTTGTGCGTATGGTTCCATTTCCTCCAATACGTCGGCCGCTTTTTCTTCGTCCATCGATTCGAATATTTTGGTACGCGAGTGAGCGCCCATTTCTTCAATAATATCGGCAATGTCGGAAGGGTGAAGACGTTGTAACTTGCTTGAACTGTGCGACAGTTTGATATTGAAGTTGGATGTGTCCAGCGCTTCCACATCATCCCAAAGGATAAATTGTGTAGGTAAAGCACTGTTGAAAATACCTAGTGTTTTGTTTACTAGATCGGCAACTCCCAATCGGCGCAATAATCCCTCTGTGCCTATATCAACGGCAATGGCATACGTTCCTGAGGCTATTGAAACCAATCGGATGTCATTTACGCGGACCAATTTACGTCCGTTGATGTCTACAATTTGCCTGTCGAGAATGTTTTTTCCCAATGGTAATCCGTTTTCAAGAACTTCCGTGCTGATCTCTGCTTGTTTAGAGCAAACGAAACTATAATTTTGCTGTTTATTCTGAATTTTTATATGCTCATAGTTCAGATAAGTGACTTTGCCATTTATCTTGGTTTTGAGTGCTACAATAACCGGACGAAAAGCTTCCTCGTAGGTTATTCCATGTTGTGCGGTATTTATAATAATGTCCGATACTTTACCAATGCGGTTTCCTTTTTGATCAATGATCCTGCTGCCTAGCACCTGGCTGGCATAAAATGTTATTTGTGGTGTCATTGTTACCTCCCTGTTTTGATAGACTTACCGGTTTGTGTTTGGTTGCATTCACATGCAATCAACGGGTAAATCAGGTTGAGTTTTTATAAATAATTCTATACCAATGGTTTTCTGGTGTCATTGGCGAACACGCCTGTTTTTCCGTCTTCTACGACGGGATAGGCGTTCGGAATTTGTCTACAGGGGTTTTGAAACCTGCATGGGTAGCATGTTCAGCCATTATCAGGCTTATATATGTTCGATTCTCAGTGGAAGTACATCCGTGGCTGCAATCAAATAGAATTTTCATGTTGTTTTCCTCCGTACTTTTTGAATAGAGGGCACACAATAAAAGCCTTCTATTCTGGTTTACAATAAATCGGAATGATAGTCGTCCATAATGGATTAAGTTTTTGTTTTTTTTTTCGCAATGTTACTGTTGACTGTTGCGGCTTTTTATTTCAGCGTCAATTTTGTTTGTCAGACTGATAAATGCAGGCACATCCAATTGTTCCGGGCGCTTATCAAAAATCGCATCGGCAAATATTGAACAGTCACCCAAGCCCAATGGTTTCAACGAATTCCGTAAGGTTTTGCGACGTTGGTTAAAGGCTGTTTTCACTACCGTTTTGAATAGTTGCTCGTTGCATTCAATTTGCGACACATCGTTTCGGGTAAAGCGAATAACAGCCGATTTGACCTTCGGCGGTGGGTCAAAAACGTGCTCGTGTACTGTAAAAAGATATTCTATTTTAAAATAGGCTTGCATCAATACGCTCAAAATACCGTAAGTTTTGCTTCCAGCAGGAGCGGCAATACGTTCAGCCACTTCTTTTTGTATCATGCCGGCGAGGCAAGGGATAGAATCCTTGTTGTCGAGCATTTTAAAGAAAATCTGGCTGGAAATATTATAGGGAAAGTTACCGATAATACAGAATTTGCCCGGGAAATGGCTTTTCAAATCCATTTTCAGGAAGTCGGCTTCGATAACGTTTAAATTGGGATAATGTTGGTGTAAGTATTCCACCGATTCGCCATCAAGTTCAACGGCAGTAAGATCAATAAGAGGATTTTGAAGTAAAAACTGGGTTAAAACACCCATTCCAGGACCAATTTCAAGCACAGAGGTGCGACCGTCGAGCGTTAAGCTCTCGGCAATACGACGGGCAACTTCCATGTCTTTGAGGAAGTGCTGGCCCAAGTATTTTTTCGCTCTTACTTGTGTCATAACTATGATAGTCGTCGGGCATATTCGTGGAAAAAAGGATTATTTGCTGAAATTATTTACTTTATAAAACGATAAAACCGTTAAATATGTTCAAATCAATAAATTGAAAATACTAAATTTCAACTAGTAGATTCTTATTGTTGTATCTTTGCGCCTTAAATGAAATAAACGTTTTTAAAGGCGCACAAAAGTAAGTATAATTGTTCGATTTACCTAAGTTTTCGTCATTATTAACCGATTTGTAATCGTTATAAAATAGAAATGAAAAAAATATTTGAAGCTGTCGGTCGCTGGATTTGTGCGGTCATCGATTTTTTTTATCCACCGTTCCGCCGTTTTTTCTCTGCTCAATTCTTCCGCTATGGTGTGTCGGGAGTTGGAAATATGGTGTTCGATTGGGTGTTGTATTTCTTAATTTATAACTTTGTGTTGAAACACCAAATGTTACATGTTGGTTTTGTGACTTTTGGTTCGCATATTGCGGCTTTATTTCTGACTTTCCCTGTCACTTTGGTGTCGGGCTTCTTGCTTCAAAAATACGTCACATTTACTTCATCCGACTTATCAGGAAAAACTCAACTGTACAGATATTCTCTGGTGGTTTTGGCCAATTTGCTGCTAAACTATTTGGGCTTGAAATTACTGGTGGAATTTGTAGGGCTTTTCCCAACACCATCAAAAATGATAGTAACCATTTTTACCACTATGTTCAGCTATTTTTCGCAGAAAAAATTTACATTCAAAACTCAGGGAAGTAGTGTCCCTAACGAATAATCTTCTTATTTAGTGTTCAATAATAATCATATCGAATCCCAGTCTCAGGCATTGTCTTTCAACCGGCATTGGGTGTCGTGGATGAAGTGGGCTTTTCTGATATTAGCTTATCTGTTTCTGGCATACAAACTTATCACTTTTACACATTACGGAGAGTTGCTCAAATGGTGGTGCCAAATGCCACTGTTGCAATGCTGGTGGTTGGCAGCTGTGGTAATGTTGCTACCCATAAACTGGTTGCTCGAAGCTTTTAAATGGAAAATGCTGACTGCTGGTGTTGAGAAAATAAATTTGTTCAGGGCAATGAAGGGCGTTCTCGCGGGTATTTCCACCGGTTTTTTTACACCAAACAGGGTGGGAGAGTTGGTTGGTAGGGTTATATACCTGAATGCTGAAAACAGGAAAGCCGGCGTGACACTGAGTGTTGTCAATAGCTTGACTCAGAATTTAGTAATGGCCGGATGTGGAGTTCCGGCTGCATTAGCATTCTTTTATTTTACGACGAATACTCTGGCAATAGATTTTGAGAATTTTATATTGATAATGTTGGCTGTCGTACTGGTTTTTGGACTTATTTATTTAGAGCTTCCAAAATTAAGCCGCTTTTTAGGTGAATCGAGTATTGCTTTGAGTATTGCCGATTTTACGGGTTGCCTGGCTGATTATTCGAGGTTTGATTTGTTTAAAATTATGCTTATTTCGTTGGTTCGTTACGCAGTTTTTTGTGTGCAGTTTTTCATGATTTTGCGTTTCTTTGGCATTGATTTAGATTATACCGAAGCGCTAATTGCCATTCCCACAACTTATTTATTTGTTACTTTCTCGCCTTCGTTTGCTTTTTCGGAGGCTGCCGTGCGGAGTTCCTATGCTGTGTTGTTTATTGGAGCATATTCCGGTCAGGTGGTAAACATTGCACTAGCAGGAGTAAGTGTTTGGGCTATTAATTTTATTGTTCCTATGCTGGTGGGTTCACTACTGCTGGCAAAATCAGAATAACCTATCTGAGATTGGTTTACTTTTTCTCCAGTTCCAACTCTACTCGTCCTAAGTACAATCCGCTTTTAGCCATTTGGGCGATGATAACTTTTTTGTCGGCAGCGTTTGTAACTTTTGTGTCGGTAATCATACTGTGTGAGTGACCACCAATAATAAGGTCAATGTATTTTGTCTTTCGGGCAATTTCAAAATCGTTCACTTCCAGTTTTGTTGTGTCAGCTCCCAGATGCGACAGGCATATTATTACATCACATTTTTCCCGTTTTTTAAGCATTGCCGAAACTTCATTGGCTTTTTCCACTGGATTGTTGTACGTCAATCCTATGTAGTTTTTCTCAAAAATCAATCCTTTTGGGTTTACGTTTAGCGCCATAATGCCGATACGTAATCCAGCCTTTTCAAGGATAATGTAAGGCTTGATTATATTGTTCAATGGAGTTTGGCTCACTTCGTAGTTTGAGCTGATCATAGGAAATTGTGCGTTTTTCAATATAGTTGCCAGCGTGTCGATGCCATTGTCAAATTCATGATTCCCAAGTGTTCCGGCATCATATTTCATGCGGTTCATGGCGTCAATCTCAATGCGTCCGTTGTAAAAATTGAAGTAAGGCGTTCCTTGTGAGTAGTCGCCGGCATCAACCAAAAGAACATTTTGCTCTTCCGACCGAATTTTCTGGATAACACCTATTCTGCGGGCATAACCTCCCATGTCGGCTGTTTTTGATGCTGATTTCTCGGTTGGTTCTACCTGACTGTGTGTGTCGTTGGTATGAAGAACAACCAACTTCAACTTTTGTTGAGAAAACGCTACAACGCTAATGAAGAGAAAGAGGAGAACCTCTAGTCTCTGAAGGGGAAATAAGTTACTATTGTATTGATTTTTTTTTTGTTTAATCATATTGCCTGTATATAAATGTGAATTAGACTACGGTAGTATAGTTCTCCTTCAGAGACTAGGGGTTTATTGTTTTGATTCTTCCGTCTAGCTTCGATTGAATTTTATTTCCATTTTTTGTTTCAGTCTTAATGTAATCCAATAGCATGTCCCTTACTTTTATTCCTGTATTTATCCGCTTTACATTTTGTGCAAGCTGAACCATTTTGTCGTTTCCGGCTGCCAGATAATCGTTCGTAGCAATGCTGTAGAGCTTATTTGTGTCCAGTGGCTTCCCACCTATTTCCACATTATGGGCTTTCCCCTCCATTATTTCCATTTTCAATCCCGAAACGCCTTCGCCTCCCATGCCGGCAAAATAGTTTACCAGATCCCGAAGTTTATCTCCTTTTATCCAAACTATTACCAGCTCATTCTCAAAAGGCATTAGCTCAAATACTTTTCCAATGGTAATGTTACCCTCGTTGACAACTGTGCGCAGTCCACCAAGGTTGACAATGGCAATATCTACATTATTCCCTAGAAAATTGGATGCTGCTTTTTTGTAAACATCCGCACTAAAGTTCGACAGTAGACTTTCGGGAGCATGCCCTCTCATGGTTTCGGCAGCTTGCCCGATAACCACATTCATTTTTTCATCAATCTTTTGTTTTACCGGTAATAAATAATTCTCGTAATTTTTATCTGCTAAAGCTGCTGTTGAATTGTCAATGGGTATTTTGATAGATGATGATTGAGTTATTTGCCATGTTTTATGGCTGCATGCCGATAGTGTAAGGGCAAGTATGGCTATAAACAGAATTTTTTTTGACTTCATGCTTGAGTGAAATAATTGTTGGAATAAGGGCGAAAGTACTGAAATATTTTAATCTGTCAATGTGATTCATTGTCAAAAGTTTTGTTCTTGTTCGGAAAATTAAAAAGTAGTATCTTTGTGCCTCTGAAAATGAATTAATAACAATTATCTCTTTCTCCTTTGTAGGAGCTTGAGGTACAATACAGAATATATGAATTTTATTGAAGATCTGCAATGGCGTGGCATGATACACACCATAATGCCCGGTACCGAAGAGCAACTGGCAAAGGAAGTTACATCGGCGTATATTGGGTTTGATCCAACCGCTGACTCGCTGCATATTGGAAGTTTAGCTCCGATTCTTTTGTTGAAGCGCTTTCAGATGGCCGGACATAAGCCCATTGCATTGGTAGGTGGTGCTACCGGTATGATTGGTGACCCGTCAGGAAAATCGCAGGAGCGTAATTTGCTCAATGAAGAAACATTGCAACGCAATCTTGATGGTATCAAAGGTCAACTGGCCCGATTCCTTGATTTTGAAACTGAATCGGCTAACAAAGCTGAAATGGTAAATAATTACGATTGGATGAAAGAGCAAACGTTCCTTTCGTTTATTCGCGATATTGGTAAACATATTACCGTGAATTATATGATGGCCAAAGATTCAGTAAAAAAACGCTTGACCGGCGACACTCGCGATGGAATGTCGTTTACCGAATTTACATATCAGCTTGTTCAGGGATATGATTTCTATTGGTTGTACGAGAATATGAACTGTAAACTGCAAATGGGTGGCTCGGATCAATGGGGAAATATTACTACTGGTACTGAGCTTATTCGTCGCAAAACAAGCGGTGAAGCTTTTGCATTGACCATAAATTTGATTACGAAGTCCGATGGTGGTAAATTTGGTAAAACAGAATCAGGTAACGTGTGGTTGGATAGAACCAAAACAACTCCATACGCTTTCTATCAGTTTTGGCTGAATACTGCCGATGCCGATGCCGAGAAATTCATTCGTATTTTCACCTTTTTGCCAAAAGAAGAAATTGAAGCGTTGATAGCTGAGCATTCAGCTGCTCCTCACCAACGTGCTTTGCAAAAACGCCTGGCACAGGAAGTAACTATTATGGTTCACTCCGAAGAAGATTATGCTGCTGCGGTTGAAGCCTCGAACATTTTGTTTGGAAATTCTACATCAGAAGCCTTGAAAAAACTTGATGAAGAAACCTTGCTGGCTGTGTTTGATGGGGTTCCTCAATTCACTGTTTCTAAGGATTTACTTGCATCAGGAG
>Ga0302213_1001094_pt1 | contig 13385 bp, 11 predicted proteins | sample II_Fen_N1_2_FD_194583 | JGI IMG/M metagenome (GOLD analysis project Ga0302213, IMG submission 194583) | Peat permafrost microbial communities from Stordalen Mire near Abisko, Sweden - II_Fen_N1_1 | ecosystem: Environmental > Terrestrial > Soil > Wetlands > Permafrost | place: Sweden: Abisko... | reverse complement strand
TTCTTCACCTTTCTCAATTGGTAGGTTTAGCATTGGGTGTTGATGCTAAGAAATTGGGTCTTGATTACAACGTGATTGATGCGAGTAAATTAGGATAACGATCTACTCACAAACGACGTTTTAGGACGTCGTTTGTGATCTTTTAGGCTAAAACTCTTCTATTTCCCTCTTTTTTCACATCGTCAAAATTATCGAGATAATCAAGGTACGCGACTAAGTATTTGCGGCTCATGTCGAAATGCTCTTTGTAGGCTTTAATATCAATGCCATTTTCTTTGCGCATAATCTCTCTTAAGTGCGCCATCATGGCACTGAGCGCGATCGTTGTGACAAAAAGGTTGTGCTCTAATCGCACCACTTTTTTAGCACGCGTAAGGCTTTTGAGGGCATCATCCCCCATTTTTCGATCAATATCGAGCTCGTCATAGATGTTATAGGGAGCATCAGGTGTAAACTCTGCTTTCAACAAAGTATCATAGAGCTTCTCTTCGATGAGCGTTTCGATATTGTCGATATCAATTTGTGCATTTTTATAGATACCACCTACAAAATCAAGCAACCCTTCATCGCACAGTTTCTGCAAAACACTCTCCACCAAAGCGATACTTGCCCATTTGAGTTTCAGTGACAGTGAACTGGCGGAGAGGAGGGCATAGGCGTTTTTGGTGTAGATGGCTTGAACGATGCGTTCTAACTCATTTTTCATCGTGACAGGGTAGAGGACTAAACCCTTTTCATCCACAAAAACATCACTCATCTCATTGGCAATGACTATGGCTTCTTCATGATTCAGCCCGAAACGTTGGTTGGAGGAGATAAGCCCAAAACCATGTTTGTGCATCTCCACCAAAATAGTAAAGGCACTTTTAAAATCTTTAACACCCAGTGCTTTGAGAAGCGCTAATTTCACCTTTTTTTTCATCGGATCGTTGATAGGATTGAGTACGCGTCCACCGCCGATCGTGCGACCGCTTGAGCAGATGATGAACGGCTCGTCGTGTACTAAAAAGAGTTTGTGATCAAACTGAAGTTTGGCAAATCCACGCTCCATACTCTCTTCGGTTTCGTAAAAGAGAATGCGCGCTTCAACTTGTTTCGTTCCCACGTACAAAATGACTTTAGTATTGTGTTTAAGGGTGTGTCCGCCGATACTCTCTATCCAGACATCGGCGACATCAAAGCCACGGATAAACCCTTTTTTACAGAGTAAGGCACCTTTTTCAAACGCCGTTTTTTGAGCATTTTGAAGGTTAATTGCGGTTCGCTGAGACGAATAGGCAGCTTCCACATCGTGGTCATGGACTTGAAGATTGCGGATAACAAACTCTTTTTCAAGCTCAGGTGCAAAAAGTTTTTCACCGACTTTGATGGTGCCATCCAGTACCGTTCCCGTCACAACGGTTCCAGCACCTGCTATGGAAAAAGAGCGATCGACGTAGTAGCGAAAGAGACCATTGCTTTTTTTAGGTGTGATAGGCAGCGCAAAAAGGGCATTTTTGAGTGTTTGAATGGAGCTTGGCTCATAAATACTCACAGGAATAATCTCAACCAAATGAAGGTTTTGAAGTGTTTTGAGATACTCGGTTATTTCGTACGTGCGTTGCACAATCCCTTCTGGCGTTGCAAGGTCTTTTTTAGTCAGCGCTACGATAATGTTCTTTACATGTAAAAGATTTAAGATCTCCAAATGCTCTTTGGTTTGCGGCATGATGCCCTCATTCGCATCAACAACGACCAAACTGGCATCAAAGCCAAAGGCGCCAGAAATCATATTTTTTAACAGTTTTTCATGCCCAGGTACATCGATAAATGCGACGTTCTTTGCTTCATTTTGCATACTGGAAAAACTGAGGTTAATGGTAATTCCTCTGCGCTTTTCCTCTTCTAAACTGTCTCCTTCAAAGCCTGTAAGCGCAGTAATTAAGGCCGTTTTCCCGTGATCGACATGTCCTGCCGTTCCAACAATGCTGTACTCCATTTAGTTCCCTACAATGCGTTTGATAATGTCACTCAGTTTCTCTTCCATGCTAGGAAGAATGGTGCGAAAGTCGAGTAAAAATTGGTCGTTTTCAATGCGCCCAATGACATAACTTTCGCGGAATTTTTTCTCCAAAACCATCGCTTTTCCTTTTACATGTAAAGCGACCGTGGGGAAGCGACGATTGGGCAATGTACCGCCTCCCATGTAGGTTTCACTCTCCACAATTTCGCACAAATTTTTGCCGACTGACTCTTTTACATGTAAAGCTCTTTGCGCAAGTTCTTCAACACTTCGAAATAGAAGCCAAAGGGTAGGAATCTGTTCATACTCTTCTGCCAGATACGCTTTGATGCTCTCTTCTAAAAGACTGAGCGTGATTTTATCGACTCTTAGCATACGAAGGAGTTGATTTTTCTTAAGCTTTGCAATCAAATCGGCGCGCCCTGCGATAATGCCCGCTTGGACACTGCCAAAGAGTTTGTCACCGCTAAAGCTAATGAGGGAAGGATTACATGTAAGAATTTCGGAAAGGGAATGTTCACGGTTTCCTAGGTTATAGGGCAGTTTAGGGATATAGCCACTTCCTAGGTCATAATAGTCCAAAAGGTTATGATGGCTTGCCAGTTGTTTGATGTTTTCGTACTCAACTGCTTCACTAAAGCCTTCGATGGTGAAGTTGGATTGATGTACTTTCATCAGCATGGCGGTGTTTTCATTGATGGCATTGGCATAATCAACGATTTTTGTTTTGTTGGTAGCTCCCACTTCGTTCAAAAGAGCGCCACTTTGTTTCATCACTTCAGGAATGCGAAAACTCCCACCGATCTCAACCAATTCACCTCTGGAAACGACAACTTCTCTGTTCTTGGCAAAGGTATTTAAGATCAAAAAGACGGCTGAGGCGTTGTTGTTGACCACCAGCACATCCTCGACGTTTAAAAGCTCTTTTAAATGGGTACTGACATGTTCATAGCGCTCTCCGCGACTTCCCATCTCTAGGTTGTACTCTAAATTGGAGTAGTTGCAGATGACCTCACTGGCACGATCCAGTAGGGTTTTAGAGATGAGGCTTCTGCCCATATTGGTGTGTAAAATAACGCCGGTCGCATTAATCAGGGGTTTGAGAGAAGGCTCAAAAAGGGCATCGTACGCTCTTTTGATTGCATGCATCAGGGCTTCTTCATCAAAGCTCTCGATCTCTTGATGGATCAGACTTTGACGGAGCTCTTCGATGTGAGTTCTGGCGATTTTCATCACTAACGTGGCATTGTAGCCTTCAAAAAGTGGATGAGTGATACATTTATCTACTTTTGGGAGTGTTCTTAAAGCATTCATGCATTCTCCGGAAGCGGCAGTTTCGTTTCGTCAAAGAGGTATTTTTTGTTTTGAATTTTTGTCAAAATCCCTTGATCTCCGAGCTGTTTAAAGAGCTTGATGACGGTGGGTTTACTGACATCAACTTGCTCCATAATCTCGCTGTAAGAGTAGTTGAGCATATTGTCATTGTCCAAGTTTTTGATGATAAAACGGATGATCTCCACTTGCTTGCTATCGGTCACTGCTGAGATGGTTTTGATGATGTTGTAGGATCGCTCAATCTCTTTAGCTTGCATTTTGGGTAAAAGGACATCGTGCAATGAATTTAACAGCTCTTTGATGTTGACAGGTTTGATGATGTAATTATCGACATGGAGTTTAATGGCATCTAGCAGATACTCTGTATCGGTAAAAGCGGTCGTGACAATGGAGGGCAGTTCAATCTCAAGGTTGTATTTGAGGGTGCGTAAAAAATCGAGTCCATTACTGTATTTGAGATGAATATCGGCGACAATGACATCAACTTTTTCAGTTTTAATGATCTCTAGGGCTTCCTCAATGGTTTGCACCGGATAGATTTTTTTGACAAAATCTTCTAAAACCGAAGTGGTGTGTTTCAGCAAATCCGCTTCGTCTTCGATGTAGAGAATCGTAAAGCTACCGAGCAGTTCAAAATTGCGCTTGTTCATCGTCATCACCCTCGTTTGTATTGATGTAGTTTTTAGGTATTTCTATCGTAAACATCGTACACGCCCAAAGAAATTTTGTTCCTAATTTATGGCGGATATTTTTACATGTAATCTTACCGTGCATATGTTTTTCAACCATCTGCTTGGACATATAAAGCCCAATTCCTGTCCCCACACTCTTATGTTTCGTCGTAAAATAGGGGTCGAAAACTTTGGGTATTATATCACTTTTTATCCCCCCGCCATTATCGACAACATTGATAAAAATACTCTCGTCATTTTGCTTCGCAATGATATGAACAATCTTTTCAGGTTGCTCGGTTTTACTCGCCAAAATATCTTTGGAGTTTCCAATAAGGTTCAGAAGTACGTGAATCAGCTCATTTTTAAAACCAAAGACCTCAAGATCCTCTTTGATAAACAGTTTTAAGATGATCTCCTCTTTTTCGAGTTGATATTTGGAGAGATCAACGGCTTTTTGAATCATCTCGTTAATGCGAAACGCTTTTTTACTTTTGTTGGGATTGAAGAAGGTGCGAAAATCCTCCAATGTGTCAGACATCGTAGAAGAGAGCAGTTGTGCATCTTTCACACGTGAAGCGATGAAAGGCTCATCGAGTTTACCTGCTAAAAACTTACTCTCAAAACTTTGCACGATCATCATTAAAGAGCCAAGCGGCTGTCTCCACTGGTGGGCAATATTTTGAAGCATCTCTCCTAAACTGGCAAGTCTTGCTTGTTGGAACATGATGTTATCTTTTTTACGGCTGTTCTCAACTTCTCGTTTAATGCGAAGCTCTAACGAATCATTGAGATTGCGAAGCTCTTTGGTTTTCACAAGCACATTTTCTTCCAAGTAATTGTGCAAGTTCTTAAAGTGGTTGATGATGATGAGAAGCACCATGGTAATAAAAAAGAAGATCATACCGATGAGCAAAATAAGCATGACCGTGCTGGTTTGGAAGAGGCTGTCATTGACCTGCTTCTCGGTAATCGCCTGTTTAAGATGCGTGGTAATGAGGCTTGAGAGGTAGATATTGAGCGAATTGGCCTCAAGGATGATATCATCCATCAAAAAGGTTGCTTCTTCTGTTTTGGAGTATTTTAAAAGTTCCAACATAATGTTGATTTTACTGTCAATGCTCTGCATTTTGACACTGATTTTCTCCACAATGCCTAGCTGAAAGATGGTTTTTTCAGGAATATCGGGCGTGACTAAAAAGAGGCTGAGCCAACGGCTCGCAAAATAAGGAAGTCCTCCGATGTGGCGATTGGTATTGAACTGGTAACTGTTCCACTGTTTGTGAATGATCTGTTGAGCTAAGTAAATCACCTCGACGGCATCGTTGTTACTGATTTGGCGCTCTTTGATGTCACGAAGTGTTTCTGCGATGTTGACACGGTAATTGTCTTTGATCTCTTCTAAATCCACTTGCGGTTGGGTGCGCTTTTGAAACAGGGTTTCATAGTCGTATTTGAGCGCAAAAATCGAGACGAACATCAAAAATCCAATGGTGATGGTACCGCTTAAAATGATAAAAATGAGAATTTTGGTTTTATTGGAAAACTTGATGGTCTCTAATTTTTGGTTAATAAACTCTACAAACGTCATCTTAGTACTCATACTTTTGAATAATCTCAAATTTGCCATTGACATAATGAGAGAGATAGACCTGATTCAGGAGCTGTGCATGATGGTATTTGATAGGAATGTTGTCCAGTGTTTGAGAAGGAAGATGGCGTAATTGATCCAAAAATTTACCCTGTGTAATCGTTCCGTTAATGGAACGCAGTGCTGCAATAACCGTTTTTGCGGCCAAATAGGCTTCATAGGAGACCAAAGATGGGTTCTCCTCAGGATAGTAAAACGCAAGATTTTTGAGATATTCACTTGCCTCTTTAGAGTCAGGATCATTGTACGAAGGAACTGTTTGGGAAAAAAGTATATCCTCTCCTTTACCTTGAAGTTCCCCGATAAGCGCGTTAGCATTGACAAATGAAATAGGGCAAAAGATGACTTTTGAACTGTTCGATTCTTTCACTTTTTCAATAAAATGGGCTGTTGGCTTGTATGCCCCTACTAAAATGATAGCTTCTGGCTTTGCCACCTCAATCTCATGGATAGCATGACGAATGGAAAGGGTGTTACGTTTATAAGTACCCTCCGCGCTCAGGGTTAAATTGCGTTTGGAGAGTGCGTTTGAAAGTGCGATGTATCCCTCTTCACCGTAGTCATCATTTTGGTAAAAGATGGCAAAACGCGTAATGTTTTTTTGTGTGGTGAGGTATTCGACTAAAGCATCGAGCTCTTCGGTGTAAGAGCTTCGAAAGTTGATAATATTGGGTGTGTCTTTGGTTCGAAGAAACGAAGCGCCTGTGTAGGGTGCAATGAAGGGTATATTACTTTGCGCAATCAAAGGTAAGACACGCTTTACCGTTGGGGTTCCTACAAAACCAAAAAGAGCAAAGGCATCATCTTTCGTAATCAACTTAAAGGTATTGCTGAGCGTATTTTCAGGTTCGTACTTATCGTCATACTGAATGAACTCGATTTTTTTACCTTGTACACCACCTCTCGCGTTGGTGTGGCTAAAGTATGTATTTGCGCCTACGACGACATCGCGTCCTAAGTGACTGTTAATGCCTGTAAGGGGAAGCGACGCTCCAAGGATAATGCTGTTTCTTTCTATACCATTATAGGAAGGGATCAGGAAAAAGAAAAGGACCAATACACCTAGGGCTAAAAAGCTCACGATTAGAAAGTTTTTGTTTACCAAAATGAGTTACCTTAACATTGGATGATTGTTATTATAGCCTAAGAAGATTAACGAAAGCTATAGTGTATCAATACGCGTATATACATTATATACATATTTATATAACGTTGTATATAAGCAGATAAATATACTCTTGTTAAGAACGATTTAAACCAATTCAGTTTACAATTCGGTAAATTCTTATTTACCACTTAATGGATGTAAAATGCAAAAAGAGTACGTTTTCTACGATACCGTTGGTATTGATTTCCCTCTTGACGAAGCGATAGAACTGGTTAAAAGCCCTTCAAAAGGTGACTTTTTGGTCTCAAATCACCCTGAGGCAGAGGCGGTTCTTTACGCTCCTGAAATCAATTTTTACCTTCAACAATCCCTTGATAGTCTTGCTCAAAAGATTAATAATGTGACAAAACTCTATGAAATTCGTGCACTCGGATTTGATTTTGCACAAGATATGGACTACTCTCAAGAGGTTGGAGACAAAGTTTTAATACTCAGCGATGAGGCAGATCACGCATCGCTTAAAGCAGAACTGAGCAGCGAAGCGTTTACCGTCATCGTTCTCTCTCCTTCGATGATTTTAGATGTCAATGGGCACATTGGTGCTTTACATGTAACGCTTAAAAAAGAGGGTGAACTGCTTGATTTAGAGTGCGATCAGATCATCTGGTGGAACGCTCCACTTTTTGCGATGAAACAAAGCGGCGTGTATGATCCTGCTCTTATTGGACTGGATGGAGCGCTTAAAAAACTTCGTGATAACAAGGGCGAATACCACTACAAAAATTACATTAACTACGATCCTTCTATTTGTCAGTATCATGAGCGTCGCGTTGAAGTCTGTGGTAAATGTGCAGAAGTTTGCCCAACCGTCGCGATTTTAAAAGAGGATGAAGAGAAACATTTGGCGTTTTCTCATATTGACTGCCATGGCTGTGGGGGTTGTGTGAGTGTATGTCCTAGTGGAGCGCTCGATTATACGCAAATGCCACGTATTGCATTTGCTCATTTGAGTGAGTATTTTAAAGGCTCAACCGCACTGGTGATTCCTCATAAAATGGATTTAGGCTTGATTGACATTCCTTTACGTTCGGGAGTGCTTCCGTTGATGATTGAAGGCGAAAAATACCTTCATGAAGCGCATCTGTTAAATCTGCTTCAAACCAGTGGAAATCCGATCATTTTCTATACCGATTTTATCTCGAAAGGTACGGGAGATGTTATTCGCATTATCAACGAGATTTTTGAGAAAAAATACCACAAAAAAGCGATTTATGTCTGTGAAGACACCGCTGATTTAGCACGTATTTTTGAAAGTTTAGAGAGTTTTCCTGAGTGTATGTACGGCATCAATGAAGATGGACTTCGCAAACGTGAAATCTTCTCTGCACGTCTTGCTCATTTAGTGGATGGCGAAGATTTGGGAGTGGTTCAAACAGGTGAGCATGTGCATTATGGCGATATTAAAATCGATGAGAGCAAATGTACCCTTTGTCTCAGCTGTGTGGGTGCGTGTAATGTTCGTGCCTTAACTGCGCATCCTGAAGACAATTCCCTTCGTTTTAATGCATCGATCTGTACGAATTGTGGCTATTGTGAAGTGACCTGTCCTGAAAAAGAGTGTCTTACGGTCATCAAAGATGAGATGAGTTTAAAACCAAGTTGGTTTTCGCAACGCATTATGGCAAAAGATGAGCTTTTCACTTGTATTGAGTGTGGAATGCCTTTTGCGACCGTTAAAGCGGTTGAAAAAATCGCAGCGATTATGACACCACTGTTTGGCAATGATGAAGTGAAACTTCGTACACTCTACTGCTGTGCAGCCTGTAAACCCAAAGTGATGTTTAAAGCGCACATGGAAAATGAAAACAAAGGAATTAGCCTATGAATAAAGAGGCGATCAATAAAGCAAGAGCCGTTTACTACGGGCTCTTTGCCTCACTTTTAACGTTTTTTGATAATGCCAATGATCTTGAACTTATTCAAAAAACGATTGATCTTTTAGCACAGAATCCACTGGATGATGAGAGTAAATTAGCGTTTAGTAATATGCAAAATTTGCTTAGTACGGGTGGTTATACTTCCCTCAAAGAAGAGAGCGATACGGTCTTTTTTAGCCCTTATTCCGCGTACATTCCCGTAACAGCTTCTTTCTTTTTAGAGAATCGTGATGATGGTAAAAAACGCTTAGAGATGGTCAATTATGTCTTTAGCTCCAATTACAGACGTGACAGCGACAAGTTTAAAGAGCTTGAAGATCACATTGGCTTTATTGTTTTATTTATGCAAAAAATGATCGAAGAGGAATTAAATGGCAATGAGAAAAACGCTCAGCTGTCACGTGAAGTGTTTGTCAATATTCTCAATCCGTTTGTAGATGATTTTATTCTTGCCCTTCATGCCCACGAAAATAGCCATTTTTACCAAGAATTAGCAGTGGTAATGCAATCATTTATCGCGCTTGAGAGACTCTATTTGGATGTGAAAAAACCAACCAAAGAGAAGGAAGATGAAGAGCCAAAAATCTTTACCAAAGAGCTTAAAAAAACGCGTAAACCTATTACTCCTAGACCAAAGAAAAATATGGAAGAATTTGTACTCTAATCTTTGAATACGCCTTTAAAGCAAAGCTCTAAAGGCTACGTTAACACTGTGGGCAATCTTTAGCAGAAAGCCCACGCACCTTTGGTACTTTAAGTTCTGTTAATATGCCAGTTTTGCATAGTTTAAATTTTTACATGTAAAGAGGTTGAGCTAAGGAAATCACGGTTTCTTTAGCTCTCTCTTTAATGTTAAAGAGAAATTCTGCAAGGAGAAAATGACCATGCAAGATCAAAGAAGGAGTTTTCTTAAAAAAACTCTGAGTGTGGGTGCAGTCGCTGCAACCGTGAGTGTCGGTGCAATCGCCGGTGACACAGGTGCAAAAGCAGCAGGAAGTAATGGTGTTGTTAAGGGAAAATCGAAGAAAAAAGAGATTCTCTACACAAAAACAGCTAATTGGGACGCGTATTATCACGCGGCAGTCTAAGGAGATTAGATGAGTAAAGAGATGTTAAAAGACGCCTCTTTGCACATGGGAAGACGATCATTTCTTAAAATGGCGGCAATCGGAGCGAGTTTTGGAGCAGGTTCAGCCTTTGCATCCAGCGACTCAATCAGACCAGCCACTGAAGAAGAAGTGAAAAATCCATTCCCAGGTAGCAAGAGAGTTAAAACGATTTGTAGCATTTGTTCTGCGGGTTGCGGAATCATTGCTGAAGTTCAAAACGGTGTGTGGGTACGCCAAGATGTAGCACAAGATCACCCTATTAGTGAGGGAAGTCACTGTTGTAAAGGTATTGACCAGATTGATTTGGTGAAGAGTACACAACGTATTAAATATCCTCTGAAAAAAGTAGACGGAAAATGGCAACGAATCAGTTGGGATCAAGCTGTTAACGAGATTTCAGAGAAAATGCTTAAAATGCGTGCCGAAAATGGCCCAGATATCGTAGAATTTTTAGGTTCTGCAAAATTCAGCTTGCAACAGGCTTTCTATTTTAGAAAATTTGCTGCAATGTGGGGAACAAACAATATTGACCACGTAGCTAGAATCTGACATAGTGCTTCCGTCGCAGGTGCTGCGAATACATTTGGATACGGTGCTATGACACAACAATTTGGTGATGCTGTGAATTCTAAAGTCATTATGATGATTGGTGCAAACTCAGCGGTTGCAAACCCTATTGGATTTAAACACTTCTTACAAGCGAAAGACCGTAATGGTACAAAATTGATCGTTGTTGATCCAATTTATACGAAAAGTGCGGCAAAAGCAGATCTTTACCTACGTATTCGTTCAGGTACAGACATTGCATTTGTTTACGGAATGCTTCATATTATTTTCAAAAATGGTTGGGAAGATAAAGAATTTATCGACACACGCTCTTACGCAATGGATCAAATCCGCGCGGAAGCTGCCAAATGGACACCAGAACTCACTTCTGATGTTACAGGAATCCCAGTAGAACAAATCATTCAAGCAACAACACTTTTTGCTCAAAATACACCAAGCGCTATTGCATGGTCACTTGGTATTACACAGCATTCTGTGGGCTCATCGAACACCAGAATCCTTCCCGTCCTTCAAATTGCTCTTGGCAATATGGGTAAAAAAGGTGGTGGACTTTACATCATTCGTGGACACGATAACGTTCAAGGCGCAACCGATATGGGTAACCTTGCCGATTCACTTTCAGGCTATTATGGCTTGGCTGATCCTGCATGGAAATATTTTGCAGAGTCTTGGGGTGTGGATTATGAGTGGCTCAAAGGAAGATTCTTTGATAAAAAATGGATGAATGAACCAGGTTTCTCACTTGCTAAATGGTGGCAAGGTGTTCTTCAAGAAGAAAAGACATACTCATCCTCTCCTATTCGTGCTGTTTGGATTCAAGGAACGGGCATTACCTCTATGTCGCAACAAGCGAAAATCAAAGAGGCGCTGGATAAAGTTGACTTAGTGGTCATTGCAGAACCATTTGTCAACGAAGCCGCTGTTCTTACAAGTCGAAAAGATGGCATTTACATCTTGCCTGTCGCTACTCAGTTTGAAAGTGAAGGAACCGTTACTGCAACGAATCGCTCTTCTCAATGGAGAAGTAAAGTGGTTGAACCACTCTATGAGAGCAAAGCAGATGAAGAGGTTATGTTCCTTTTCGCGAAGAAATTTGGCTTCTATGACCAGTATGTTCAGGGCATGAAGATGGACATAAAAGATGGCAAAGTTGTGAAAGTCAAAGATGACTTTAAATGGCCAGATGATGCTGTTCGAGAGATTGCTCGAACGATTAAATCGATCGGTTTAAGCGGCTGGACACCTGAACGCCTTCGTAAACATCAAGAGAACTGGCATATGTTTGACCCTGTTACCCTCGAAGGTAAAGGTGAAATGAAAGGTCAGTATTACGGTCTCCCATGGCCATGTTGGGATGATAAACATCCAGGTTCTCCGATTCTTTATCGCCGTGATGTGCCTGTGGCTGAGGGTGGCATGGGCTTTAGAAATCGCTTTGGTTTAGAGCACAACGGTGTCAGTCAATTAGCCGATAAGAGCGTAACCGTTGCTGGTTCAAAAGTGGAGGGTGGTTATCCACAACTCACCAAAGAGAACATCGAAAAAGTGCTAAGTATTACACTGAGTGAAGACGAAAAAGCACAAATGGGTGTGAACTGGATGATGGACTTTAGTGGAATCATTCAGAAAAAAGCTCGAGAAGCGGGTGTTTGTGTGTATGGTAACGCAAAAGCACGTACGATTGTTTGGGAATTCCCCGATCCCGTGCCATTACATCGTGAGCCACTTCACTCACCACGTTGGGATTTGGTTGCAAAATATCCGACGTATGAAGATCAGCCGAAGAACTTTAGAGTTGAAGTTAAATTCAAATCTGAACAACAAAAACAAGACTGGTCAAAAGATTTTCCAACCATGTTGGTCAGTATGCGGGTTGTTAACCTCTCAGGTGCTGGTATGCTTGAGCGAACCAGTAAATATCTCTCCGCGATTACGCCAGAGATGTTTGCAAATATCCATCCAGATTTAGCACTGAGCCATGGCATTAAAGATCGCGATATGATGTGGATTCATGCACCGCATGGCACCAAAATTAAGGTCAAAGCATACCATAACCACAGTGTAACACCGGATCGTATTTGTATGCCGTATAATTTTGCGGGCGTATTCCAAGGTATTGATTTGAGTGCAAATTACCCAGAAGGTACCAAACCGTATGCTATCGGTGAGAGCTCAAACACCATTACAAACTATGGTTTTGACGTTATCACACAAATTTCAGAGTTCAACGCTGGTCTATGCCGCGTAGAGAAAGCATAGGGGGTGGCCAATGAGTAATGAAATGTCAAGAATGAAATTTTTCTGTGATGATCACAGATGTATTGAGTGTTTTGCATGTTCCGTAGGATGTGCGGAGGCGCATGAACTTCCAACAGGTATTAGCAGACGTAAAGTCATTACATTGCATGATGGTGTAGAAGGCAAAGAAGTCTCTACATCGATTGCATGTATGCATTGTACGGACGCCCCATGTGAGCAAGTATGCCCCGTGGATTGTTTCTATATCAGAGAAGATGGTATCGTCCTTCATGATAAAAATAAATGTATCGGTTGTGGCTATTGTCTTTACGCTTGCCCATTTGGTGCACCACAGTTCCCAAGAGATGGTGCCTTCGGTGCTAAAGGTGCGATGGATAAATGTACGATGTGTGCAGGTGGCCCATTAGAGACGAACTCTGAAAAAGAGAGACATCTTTACGGTCAAAATAGAATCGCTGAGGGTAAAGTACCTATGTGTGCAGCGGTTTGTTCAACCAATGCACTCCTTGTTGGTGATGCAGAGAGTGTCTCTGCCATTTATCGTAAAAGGGTTGCGGGTCGAGGTAAAGGTGCATAAAGGAGCAGCAATGAGAAAATACATAGTAATGTTCATTGCACTTCTTAGTTTGGCATCAGTGGCAATGGCCGCTGAGAGCCAAATCTGGGGTGAGATGCGCATCCAAAATATCCTAGGATACGGACAAGAAGAATCCTTGAAATTAGGACCCTTGTTCACCATGCTCCAA
>Ga0302213_1001090_pt1 | contig 13453 bp, 14 predicted proteins | sample II_Fen_N1_2_FD_194583 | JGI IMG/M metagenome (GOLD analysis project Ga0302213, IMG submission 194583) | Peat permafrost microbial communities from Stordalen Mire near Abisko, Sweden - II_Fen_N1_1 | ecosystem: Environmental > Terrestrial > Soil > Wetlands > Permafrost | place: Sweden: Abisko... | reverse complement strand
GTCAAGTTTGGTCAGCACGATGCCGGTGAGCGGCAGCGCGTCTTTGAACGCTTTGGCGGTGTTGATGGCGTCTTGGCCCTGCATGGCGTCCACCACAAACAGGGTTTCCACCGGGGCAATCGCGGCGTGTAACTCGCGGATTTCACGCATCAGCGCCTCGTCGATGGCCAAGCGGCCAGCGGTATCGACCAGCAACACATCAAAGTAGTGTTTTTTGGCATAGTCCAGCGCGGCGCGGGCAATGTCCACCGGCTTCTGGTCTGGCGTGCTGGGAAACCATTCGGCACCGGCCTGTTTGGTCACGGTCTTGAGCTGCTCAATAGCAGCCGGGCGGTACACGTCGCCAGAGACCGTCAGCACTTTTTTGCCGCGTTTTTCCATCAGGTGTTTGGCCAACTTGGCGGTGGTGGTGGTTTTACCCGCACCCTGCAGGCCGGCCATCAGGATCACCGCGGGCGGCTGCGCTGCCAGGTTGATGTCGGCCACACCGTCGCCCATGGTGGCAGAGAGTTCCTTGTTGACGATGCTCACCAGCGCCTGACCAGGGGTCAGCGAGCCCAGCACCTCCTGGCCCAAGGCCTTTTCTTTGACCCGGGCGATGAAGTCGCGCACCACCGGCAAGGCGACGTCGGCCTCCAGCAGGGCCATGCGCACTTCGCGCAGCATGTCAGACACATTGGTCTCGGTGATGCGGGCCTGTCCGCGGATTTCCTTGACCAGGCGGGAGAGTTTGTCGGTGAGTGCTGAAGCCATAGGGAGTGAATCCGACAAGCGGAACCTGAGTTGGCGCCAAAGGGGAAATGGCGGGTGACAAAACGCTAAACTGTAGCCATGATTTTACCCAGTGCTTCTCCTCTGACATGGACACTTTCGCTGGCGGCCGCTGCCGCGTATGCGGTGTCTGCCACCGGATCAACACGTGCCGACCAGACGCTGTCGCGCATCGCCGTGTGGTTGGCTTGGTGCCTGCATGGTTGTTTGCTGGCCTGGGGCCTGTGGGGCGGGGAGCGCCCCCTGTTCGGTTTTGCCCCGGCGCTGTCGATCACAGCCTGGCTGGTCGGGCTGGTGTATGCGATTGAAAACGGGGTGTTCCCGCAGCTCAAAACACCCTGGATGTTGTCTGGCGGCGGCGCAGCAGCGGTGTTGTTGACGCTGGTTTTTCCTGGTGAACCGCTCAGCCCCAAAATGTCAGCCTGGCTGCCTCTGCACTGGGCGCTGGGCATCGCGTCGTATGGTTTGTTTGCCGTGGCGGTGATCCATGCCTGGATGATGACCCGGGCCGAAGCCCGCATCCGCAGTGCGTCTGAAGGCTTCAGTGGCATGCCGTTGCTGACCATGGAGCGCCTCACATTTCGCTTTGTCAATGTCGGGTTTGTGCTGCTGTCGGCCACGCTGATTGCTGGCTTTTTCTTTGGCTCGCAACTCTACGGCAGCGCCCATGCACTCAAGTGGGACCACAAGACCATCTTCTCGGTGCTGTCCTGGTTGACCTTTGGTGTGTTGCTGATCGGGCGCGAGCGCTTTGGTTGGCGGGGGCGCAAAGCGGTGCGGGTGCTGTACATCGGCTCTGGTTTGCTGCTGCTGGCTTATGTGGGGTCGCGCTTTGTGCTTGAGGTGGTGCTGGAGCGTGCCTTGTGAAAGCCTTGCTGATGCTGGCCGTGCTGCTGGCAGTCGTGTGGGTCTGGCGCAACCGGGGTGCAAATGCAGGCGCAAACCCACGCGCCCAGCCCAAGCCGCGGGCACCACAAGACATGTTGGCTTGCCCTCAATGCGGCACGCACTTCCCGGCCGCCGAGGCCATCACTGGCCAGAAGGGCAGCTACTGCTGCGCTGAGCACCTGCGCCGCGCTGAACCCTGACCTGCCCGCACGCCAGTGACACAACTCTGGCTCCCTGCCTTGCCCGCCGCAGGCACTGATTCGGGTGAACACCCGCAAGAGTTTGCGCGTTTGTGGCGCGCCTTCATGACGGCACGGGCCACCTTGGGCGCGGCCCTGGTGGTATTTCAAGGTGGTGTTTTGGCTTTGGTACCCCATTCCACCAGCGTGCTGCTGTGGATTTGTTTGGCCTATTTTGCGGCCACGCTGACGGTACGGCTCAAGACCCGGCCACAACAGTTGCGCCCGACACTGGACGCACAGTGGCTGCGCACCGTGGGTGTGGATGTGCTGGCTTTCTCGATCTTGCAGATGGTGCAAGGCGGTGCGATCAACTACACACCGCTGTTTGCCCTGCCGGTGCTGATGGTCAGCGTCCTGGGTTCGATGCTGCTGGCCATGGCCACGGCGGCCAGCATCACGCTGCTGCTGTTTGCCCACGCGCTTTGGTTGTTGCACCTGCATGAGGGTGAGGCCAGTGCTTATTTTTTGCAGTCAGCCCTTACTGGCACAGGCTGCTTTGCTATCGCTTTTATATCAAGCCAGCTTGCGATACGGTTGGCCAGTACAGAGCTGCGGGCACAACGCAACCAGCTGGCTGCCACCGAGCAGCGCCAGGTGAACGAGTTGGTGGTCAAGTCCTTGACCGAAGGGGTGATGGTTGTGGATGAGCAAGGCCAAGTGCGCTCCGCCAATCCGGCAGCCTGCCTGTTGCTCGACGCGAAAGAACCCTCAATGGCGGTTGAGTTGCAGCGTCAGCACGGCGCACAGGCTTTGATGGACTTGATCAAGTCCAGTTTTGCAAGCCAGGCCCCACAGCAAGCAGACCTGGCCCTGCAAAAACCCGGGCGCAGTGCACGTTGGTTGCGGGTGCGCACGCAGCTCACCCCCGCATCGCCAGACAGCGCCAGCGGCCTGTGCGTGGTGTTCATGCAAGACCAGCGCGAGATTCAAGCGCGCATCCGCTCTGAAAAACTGGCGGGGATGGGCCGCATGTCAGCGGCTGTGGCACATGAGTTGCGCAACCCGCTGGCGGCCATCACCCAGGCCAACGCGTTGCTGGCCGAGGATTTGATCGACCCGGCGCAGCTGCGTCTGGCGCACATGGTGGGACAAAACGCCCTGCGGCTGGAAAACATCGTCAAAGACATTTTGCACCTGACCCATGCCAAAGGGACTGCCGCAGATGATCTGGCGCAGCCATTGGACCTGTGCGACAGCACACAAAGAATTTGCCGCGACTGGTGCAATCAACATCATGTGGACGCCCCGATGGTGATGACCTTGAGCACGGGGGTGCCCAGGATCTGGTTTGACCTGGAGCATTTGCGTCGGGTGCTGATCAACCTGCTGGACAACGCCCTGCGTTACGCCAGCCAGCAGCCTGGCAGCATCCAGGTGAGTGTGGCGCGGCCTGATCCTGGCGCACCACCGCGTGGGGTGCTGCTTCGGGTGTGGAGTGACGGCGAGGTGCTGGACACCTCCATGGAACAGCATTTGTTCGAACCCTTTTTCTCGACGGAGAGTCGCTCCAGCGGACTGGGGCTGTATATTTGCCGTGCGCTGTGCGAAAGTCATGGCGCAAGCATCTCTTACGAACGCAGCGAAAGACCATTGGCCAACAAGCCCCATCCCGGCAATGAATTCAGTGTCAACTTCAAGTTGGCGCCCAGCACACACAACACCCCATGATGACCCCTGTCAGCCCTGCCCGCATTTTGGTGGTCGATGACGAGCCAGACCTGCGCACGCTGTATGAGTTGACGCTGCTGCGCGAAGGCCACCGGGTGGATACCGCAGACAACCTGCAGCAAGCACACGAGTTGCTGGATGCACATCAGTTTGATGTGATGATCACTGACATGCGCCTGCCCGATGGCCTGGGCATGTCATTGCTACACCATATCAAAGCCCAGGGACGCGATGAGCGCAGCATCGTCATCACAGCCTACGGCTCGGCGCAAAACGCGGTTGAGGCGCTCAAGGCTGGTGCGTTTGATTACCTGACCAAACCGGTTGACCTGAAGCAGTTTCGCAGTGTTGTCGCTTCGGCAGTGCGCGATGTAGCGCAATCCTCGGACACGGAGAACACACTCAACAGCAAACGATCTGCGGGCGCTGTGACCGGTGCTCTCGGCAAGCGTGCGCTAGACCGCTTGATTGGGCAGTCTGAGTGCATGCAGCAAATCAAGGCCCGTATCCTGAAAGTGGCCACCAGCATGGCGCCCGTGATGGTGACCGGTGAGTCGGGCACGGGCAAGGAGCTGGTGGCCTATGCGATCCACGCCAACAGCCACCGCGCCAAAGGTCCATGGGTCGCAGTCAACTGTGGCGCGATTCCAGAGACCTTGCTGGAGGCGGAATTTTTTGGTGCCCGCAAAGGCGCCTACACCGGCGCCACGCAAGACCGCGAGGGCTTTTTCCAGGCGGCACGTGGCGGCACCTTGTTTCTTGACGAAATTGGTGACCTGCCGCTGCCCATGCAGTCCAAACTGTTGCGAGCCATCCAAGAACGCCGCATTCGGCCTCTGGGGTCTAACCAAGAGGAATTGGTTGACGTCCGCATTGTCAGCGCCACACACAAACATCTGACACAGGAAGTCAAAAACGGGGCATTCCGGCAGGACCTGTTTTTCCGGCTCAATGTGATTGACTTGGTGATTGCGCCGCTGCGTGAACGTGTGCAAGACCTGCCCGAGTTGTGCCACGCACTGCTGTCGCGGATTGCAGAGGAGTCCGACATGCCGACCCCGGCCTTGTCTCAGGAGATGCTGCGCGAACTCGCTGACATGCCCTTGCCAGGCAATGTGCGGGAACTGGAGAATCTGCTTTACCGTGCGGTCGCACTGGGTGATGGCAAACTTCTGCAACTTGACCGGCCTATACAGCTGGCACCAGCTGTCAATGACTCGACATTGGATGCGCCCGAATTCGAACGCCCCCCCTCAGACCGGATGGAACCGGTCAACCAAGCCCCCATGGCCGATGATCTGCAGAGCCAACTTGACGCGCTAGAGCGTGCATTGCTGTTGCAGGCCTTGCAAACCACACAATTCAATCGCACGGCCGCAGCAGCCCGGCTGGGTCTGAATCTGCGCCAAATACGCTACCGAATGGCACGACTGAAAATTGACGTCTCCCAAAATGATGAGGCGCTAGATGGCAGTGATTAACCCCGTGCAAGCCACAACAGACGACGCTTTATGGCACGACGGTTGGTACAGGTTTGCAGCACATTTGCCATCCCCCAACTACGGCCCGCGGCCGGCAAACAGCCACACCGATTTGATCGTGCTGCACTCGATCAGCTTGCCACCCGGTCAATATGGGGGCAATGAGGTGCAGCAACTGTTCACCAACCAACTTGACTGGCAAGCGCATCCTTATTTTGAGAGCATCCGGGGGCTGACCGTGTCGTCCCATTTTTATATTCGGCGCGGTGGTGAACTATGGCAGTTTGTCAGCTGTGATGACCGTGCTTGGCATGCTGGTGTCTCGAGCTACCGTGGGCGATCCAACTGCAACGATGACAGCATCGGCATCGAGCTTGAAGGACTTGAGGGTTCGTTATTTGAACCGGCTCAATATGCCACCTTAGCAACCTTGTGTGCCAGCATCTTGCAGCATTACCCGATTAGCCATCTGGCCGGACACCAACACATCGCACCCGGACGTAAAGCGGATCCAGGCGCTGGATTTGATTGGTTGCACCTGCAAACAGCTCTGAGCTTGAGTTCGAGTTTTTTACCGCAGGCCATACTGACTGACGCCAAGCACGCCTAACTTGCAGTGCCAATGCGCAACAATTCATATTTCGTGACTGTTTGATGTCCGAATTTCTTTCCAATTTGCAAGTGTGCTCTCATAATTCGCCTATTGGAAATTGCTATGCTGACCCGGGACAAAAACGTTATACCCTTCGCCAGTTTGATAAGCACCTTACGCCTGCCAAAGTCGTTTTTGGCAGCGCACTGTTTTGACTCCCATGGGGGTGCGGGTACCCGCCAGTTCGCCCCTCAAAACTCACACGAATTCATGCACCCAGCGCGACATACTGGCGTGAGCACGCTTCGTGCATCCCTATTCTCGGTGTTGGGACAAGCCCAGCAACATGAATCGCTTTATGCCCAATCATTGGCATAAAGTGCCCTTTGCATCTCGACCAAGGAGAAGACGATGGCAACTGCAAAAAAGGCATCCGTAAAAAAAGCTGCTCCAGCACCGAAGGCCATCGTGGCCAAGGCACCTGAGGCATCCAAAAAAGCTGCACCCACAAAAGCTGCAGCACCCGCAAAAAAGGCCAAGCCAGTGGCAAAGGCAGCCACACCGGTAAAAAAGACTGTGGCAGCCGCCAAGCCTGTCGCCGCACCAGCCAAGAAGACAGCCGCACCGGCGAAAAAGGCAGCGCCTGCAGCAAAGTCAGCACCCGCTAAAAAGGTAGCCAGTGCTGTGAAAAAAGCCGCGCCAGCCAAGAAGGCCGTTGTTGCGCCGGCGCCAGTCAAAAAGGCTGCACCCAGTAAAAAAGCAGCAGCGCCAGCCAAGGTTGCAGCTCCTTCAAAAAAAGCTGCTCCAGCTAAAAAGGTCAGCGTTGCTGCTGCACCTGCCAAAAAGGCAGCACCAAGCAAAAAGGTTGCGGCGCCAGCCAAGGCCGCAACCCCGGCCAAGGCTGCCACACCTGCTGTCAAAGCAGCCAAACCAACCGCAGCATCAAAAACCAAACTTAACCCACAAGCGGCTTGGCCCTTTCCCACAGGCACCAAACCCTGAGTTTCACGGCCTTAACCACAACAAGTCTGCTGCTACGCTGCAGCTGGCTTGTTGCACGCTGTCAGGGATAAAAGGCCAGCAAGCGGTACCCAACTACCGCTGGTGCAGACACATCAGTGCGCAAACGCAAATCAACCATGGCAGGCCACTCAGCATTGGCCGCCAAATGATCGGCTGTTGCCGCGATGTCTTGTGAAGACAGCACTCGCCGCACGGCCACGCGGTCTTGAGCATCGGTCAAGGTCAGCTCAATGTTAGGCAAAGCCAATATCAGATTGGCATTGTTCTTGACGATGAAACTTAATCGGTAGCGTCCAGGCGCGACTTGTTTGAAAGCAGCAGCATCAATGGCAATGGACTCGATTTGCTGCAAAGGCTCAACAGAACAACGCAGCACAGCGCAGAGTGCCTCCAGACCAACGCGCCACTGAGGCCGCGATGCAGCCAGACGGTCATGGTCCTGGTACACCCATTGACCAGCCAATGCCATGACCAGCAGCATACAAAGGCTTACCCAAACACCTCTTGACCAAGAACGTTGTGAAACGACTGGCTGATCAGCCTCACGCATAAAAGACAGCGAAGTCGCGGCAACCAGGGCTTCGCTCTGACCAGTGGTCTCGGAACCAAGCAGTGGTTGCTCGACGCGCTGACTCACAGTTTGGGCCTCGTGCATAGCGCCGGAGACTTCTTGCAAGGCACTACTATCCAACGGTTTTCGAGCTGCATCGCCGTGGGCACCGGCATCAAATGCATCAACAGCGGCGCTCGCATCAATTTCAAGACCTTCGCCTTCCTGAGGTGCAATGGCAGGCTCTGGTTCCGAAAGAACATGCGGCGGATGTTCCTCAGTCAGATCGACATCGCGCGCCTCGTCCTGGCCATCCAGAGAAGCATCGGCTGAAGCACCTTCCCTAGACCCTGATAAGGCCTCATCTATCGGCGCTTGTGACTCCGTGGACGCCTCGATCAAATGCTGAGTAGCATCAAAAATATCGCCACACTGACCGCACTTGACCCAGCCTTGAGAAATGCGTAGCTGATCCGGAACCACCTTGTACAAGGTGGTGCAGGCCGGGCAGCGTGTCAGCAGACTCATGAAGGATGAGAATAATGACCGTGGTGCCGGTCTGTCAACGCTTCGACGTCATCAATATCCAACCGTCCTCTTGGTCCGCAACAGTCAGTGCGCAGTAGGGCGCGTAAGCCGCCTTGAGTTCGTCGGCCTGCCGCTCCAGAATGCCGGCCAACACCAGATGCCCACCCTCTGCAACACGGGACCACAGGAGTGGCGCCAACACCTTGAGCGGTGTCGCCAAGATATTGGCCAGCACCGTTTGATACGTGCCAGTCGCCAGCTCAGGCAACCCTGCTCGCAACGCGACCCCATTGGCTTGCGCGTTCAGTCCGGTCGCATCCACGGCTGCAGTGTCGATATCAACCGCATCGATGTCCGTGGCGCCGAACTTGGCGGCCCCTACGGCCAAAATACCGGAGCCACAGCCATAATCCAGCACCCGCGACAAAGCAAGGTTGCCTTCGTGCTGAGCAATCCAACGCAAACACATCCGGGTTGTTGGATGGGTGCCGGTACCAAATGCCAGTCCCGGATCCAGCCGAATCACCACACGCGCTTGCGCAGGCGGTTCGTGCCAAGTCGGCACGATCCAGAAATCGGAAGTGATCTCCACCGGTGAAAACTGCGACTGCGTCAGACGAACCCAGTCCTGCTCGGGAACATGGTCGATGCCCAGCAGCTCACAACCGGCAAAAAAATCCTGGACCTGCAAAAGTTGCAAGGCGCTTTGCGCCTGATCTTGCTCATGAAACAGGGCCAACACACGTGATCGCTGCCAGCCGTCTTTGGGCGGCGGCATGCCGGGTTCACCAAACAGAGCTTGCTCAGCATCGGTCTGGGCATCCGCATCCTCGACACTGACACTCAAGGCATCCAGCGCATCAAGTGCATCACTCAACAGTTCAACCCGATCCTCCGGGCACATCAATCGCAGTTCAAACATGCACGAGCCTCATTTGCGGGCGTGATCGGCCAACCAACCTTCGAGGTAGTGGATGTTGGTACTACCCTCCATGAACTTGGCATCCACCATCAACTCACGATGCAAGGCGATGTTGGTGTTGATACCTTCCACCACTGTCTCGCCCAGTGCGGTGCGCATGCGCGCCAACGCTTGCTCGCGGGTGTCACCATGGGCAATGAGCTTGCCAATCATGGAGTCGTAATTCGGTGGCACAAAATAATTGGTGTAGACATGTGAGTCCACCCGGATGCCTGGGCCACCAGGCGGGTGCCACATGCTGATCCGTCCCGGAGAAGGCATGAAGTTGTACGAATCTTCCGCGTTCAAACGACATTCAATGGCATGGCCCCGGATCTGGATCTGGCGCTGGGTGAACGGCAGCTTCTCTCCTGCTGCCACCATGATCTGTGTCCGGACAATGTCAATGCCCGTGGTCATCTCGGTGACCGGATGCTCCACTTGGACGCGGGTATTCATCTCGATGAAATAAAACTCGCCGTCTTCGTACAAAAACTCAAACGTGCCAGCACCACGGTAGCCAATACGCTTGCATGCAGCCACACAACGCTCACCAATCCGCTCGATGATCTTGCGCGGAATACCTGGCGCAGGCGCTTCCTCAATCACCTTCTGATGGCGCCGCTGCATAGAACAGTCGCGCTCACCCAGGTAAACCGCATTCTTGTATTTGTCGGCAATGATCTGGATTTCGATGTGGCGGGGGTTCTGCAGGTATTTCTCCATGTAGACCGCTGCATTGTTAAATGCCGCACCAGCCTCAGCCTTGGTCATTTGCACCGCATTAACAAGAGCCGCCTCGGTGTGAACCACCCGCATTCCACGCCCACCGCCACCACCTGCAGCCTTGATGATCACCGGATAACCAATGGTCTTGGCGATGCGCTTGATCTGAACCGGATCGTCTGGCAGTTCACCTTCAGACCCAGGCACACAAGGCACACCGGCCTTGATCATGGCCTGCTTGGCTGACACCTTGTCACCCATGATGCGAATGGATTCGGGTGTCGGCCCAATGAATTGGAAACCACTGCGTTCAACGCGTTCGGCAAAGTCTGCGTTTTCGCTCAGGAAACCATACCCCGGGTGAATCGCCTCGGCATCGGTCACCTCGGCCGCCGAGATGATGGCAGGCATATTCAAGTAGCTCAACCCGGATTGCGCCGGCCCGATACAAACCGCTTCTTCTGCCAATTTGACATACTTGGCTTCGCGATCTGCCTCGGAATACACCATAACGGCCTGGACGCCCATCTCTCGACAGGCGCGCTGAATACGCAAGGCAATTTCGCCGCGATTGGCGATCAGAATTTTTTTAAACATGGGTGGCGCCCAACCTCATTCAATGATGAACAAGGGTTGACCGTATTCCACAGCCTGGCCGTTGTCGGCCAGAATGCGCTTGATCGTGCCGCTCTTGTCTGCTTCAATTTCGTTGAGGATTTTCATCGCCTCAATGATGCACAAGGTGTCACCTTCCTTGATCGTGTCACCGATCTCGACAAACGACTTCGCACCAGGCGAGGCGGAACGGTAGAAGGTTCCAACCATTGGCGACTTGGTAACATGGCCAGTCTCAGCCACCTCGGCCGGGCCAGCTGACTCGACAGACACCACAGGCGCTGCCGCAGGTGCAAGTGCAGCAGCGGGAGCCACCGTCTGAACGTATTGAGGGACCATCGTGCCGCCTTTGACGATGCGGACTTTGCCTTCAGCCTCGGTGATTTCGAGTTCAGAGACGTTTGATTCCGACACCAGGTCGATCAAGGTTTTGAGTTTTCTAAGGTCCATGACTTCTCCAACGAATGGTAAGGAAATTTGGTTGATCGAGTTTTAATTTCCACTAACTCGTCGCGAATTGCAGCTAAATCAACCCAAGACGCTTTATTTTACAGCCATAAAGTTAGCCATCAGACCAGCTTTACCTGCACCCAAGCAGCCAAATCACCAGGGGATAAGCGGCCTATTTTACGGTGCCGCACATCGCCTGCCGGACCGAACACCACGGTGAACGGCAATCCACCACTCAAATTGCCAAGAGATCGGCTCAAATCAGTACCGTCAATTCCAGCCATCGCAACAGGAAAAGACAACGGGCTTCGCGCCAAAAACCGTTGAACGGGCGCGACTTGATCAACCGCCAGCCCCAAGACCTGCCAGTTTTTTGAGCCATTCTCAGCATAAAACGCATTCAACAGGGGCAGCTCGGCCAAACACGGGGGGCACCATGTGGCCCAAAAATTCACCAGCAAGGGTTTGCCTTTGAAGTTCGCCATGCTGAGAATCTGACCGTCAACCTGGTTGAATTTTTGCTGCCAAAAGGCCGTCTCAGCAGGCTTCAGAGACTTGCTCACAGCAGATGCCCCACGCATGCTGGCACCAAGCATGGCCAAGCCGCCAGCCGCAGTCAACCACCCCCTGCGCGACCAAGCAGCCGCCTGATGCACACTCACAACCCCACTCCCGCCAACAAACGACGCAACGCCTGGAGATCGCCGCGCGGCGTGCGCCCCTTGGCATCGGGCAAAAGGGCACCACGAACATCATCGCGGTCATAAATCATCAAGTGCACACCCACCTCCTCTTTCAAATCGGCGCAATACGCATGAACACTCAAAGCTTCTACCGTGTCGCCATGAAAACCGGTCACGCTACGCGGCACATAGCTGACTTGTTTGTCAATCAGGGCGATTTCCGCTGATTTGCAATCATCACAAAACAACTGCAGATAAATGTCGGACAACCGTGTGGCCGTGCCGTGCCACACGGCCCCACCAAGATGCGGCCGAAACTCTTGCAGGCGCTCCATCCAGACCAATGCCAAGCGGCGCAGCGCCAACAATTCCTGCGGCTGGGTGTCACCGCAAAACACCGCTATGTAGTCCCGCACGGCATCTTCCACCAAGTCATTACCGGGCAGCGCCACCCGGGCGTTCAAGCCCATGGCCTTCACTGCCCGGCGCTTGGCCGGACCATACTCCAGCCCTTCCTCGACCACCCAACGGGCAGCCTGCGCGGCGATCTCGGTCTGTACATCATTCATAGATGACCAATTCTGCCCTGATTCATCCCGCTGCCAGGTCATGGGGCTGCTCGGGGGTGCACAGCGGTCTTTAAAATCGACAGATGCACATTCATATTCTGGGTATTTGCGGCACATTCATGGGCGGCCTGGCCGCGTTGGCGCGGGAAGCAGGTCATCGGGTCACCGGTTGTGATGCCGGTGTTTACCCGCCGATGAGCGATCAACTGCGCGCGCTGGGCATCGAACTTATTGAAGGTTTTGGTGCCGAACAATTGGACCTGAAACCGGACCTGTTTGTGGTGGGCAATGTGGTCAGCCGCGCCCGACTGGCCGATGGCTCACCCAAGTTTGCACTGATGGAAGCCATCCTGGACGCCGGCCTGCCCTACACCAGTGGCCCGCAGTGGCTCAGCGAACATATTTTGCAGGGGCGCCATGTGGTGGCCATTGCCGGCACCCACGGCAAAACCACCACCACGGCCATGACAACCTGGATTCTGGAGAAAGCGGGGCTACAACCCGGCTTTTTGGTGGGAGGGGTGCCACTGAATTTTGGTGTTTCAGCGCGGCTCGGCCAGGGCAAGGCCTTTGTGATCGAGGCGGACGAGTACGACACCGCGTTTTTTGACAAGCGCAGCAAGTTTGTGCATTACCGCCCGCGCACCGCGGTGCTCAACAACCTCGAATTCGACCACGCCGACATTTTTGACGACTTGGCCGCGATTGAGCGTCAGTTTCACCATTTGGTGCGAACCATCCCGGGCACAGGCGCGCATGGCAATGGCCGCGTGGTGGTCAACGGGCTGGAAGAAAGCCTGGCGCGGGTGTTACACCAGGGCTGCTGGAGTGAGGTCCGCAGTTTTGGCGCGGCTGTCAGCGACTTCACCGCCGACGGTCCCGCACACGACTTTGATGTCGTGCAACAAGGCCAGGTGGTCGGCCATGTCAGCTGGGCATTGACCGGCGTGCACAACCAACTCAACGCCCTGGCGGCAATCGCAGCAGCTGAACATCTGGGTGTGGCGCCAAACACCGCGGCGGCGGCGCTGGGCAGTTTCGAGAATGTCAAACGCCGCATGGAAGTGCGTGGCTCAGTCGCAGTGGGCCAGGGCAAGGTCACCGTGTATGACGATTTTGCCCATCACCCCACCGCCATCCGCACCACGCTGGACGGGCTGCGCAGCACCCTGAAAGCGGGTGAACGCATCCTGGCGGTGTTCGAGCCGCGCTCCAACACCATGAAACTCGGCACCATGAAAGCGCTGCTGCCCTGGAGCCTGGAGAGCGCCGACCTGTCTTTCTGCCACAGCGCCGGATTGGGCTGGGACGCCGCAGGTGCCCTGGCACCGATGGGCGACAAGGTTCTGGTGAGTGACCAGTTGGACCAACTGGTCAGTGCCATTGCGCAAGCCGCCCGCGCCGGAGACCACATCGTGTGCATGAGCAATGGTGGCTTTGGCGGCGTCCACGCCAAGTTATTGAAAGCACTACAAGATAAATAGCTACCAGCCCTTTATTGATAAGGGCTAGAGGCCAAAAAGCCACATGCCCCAGCGAGATAGTTCCCACAGCCGCCAGCCGGGAACTCACCAAGGGGTGTGCTTGGTGGGTGTTAAACCACCAAGGCGATGCACCAGAAGGTCAGCGGGCGCGGCGTTGTAACACCGCTTGCGACAAGACCTCCAGCACTTCGAGAGAGTCGTCCCAGCCCAGACAGGCGTCGG
>Ga0302213_1001084_pt1 | contig 13553 bp, 13 predicted proteins | sample II_Fen_N1_2_FD_194583 | JGI IMG/M metagenome (GOLD analysis project Ga0302213, IMG submission 194583) | Peat permafrost microbial communities from Stordalen Mire near Abisko, Sweden - II_Fen_N1_1 | ecosystem: Environmental > Terrestrial > Soil > Wetlands > Permafrost | place: Sweden: Abisko... | reverse complement strand
TGACCCCCTGATTATGAGTCAGGTGCTACTAACCAACTGAGCTATAGGCCCCACTTTTGCGAAATATTTGTGTATCTTTGCAAAGCGAATGCAAAAGTAATAAATTTTGTCATACTGCAAAAATTATAGTCCATTTTTTTACTCATACATGAAACATTTTAAAAACATTACCACACTGATCTTTGATTTTGGAGGAGTACTTATCGATTTAGATATTAATCAATGCATTTTGAATTTCAACCGTTTAGGGCTTGAAAACGTTGAACAGTACCTGAATAATTTTGCCCAATCAGGCTTCTTTATGCAACTTGAGAAAGGTCAGATCAGTGCAGCTGAATTCAGGAATGAAATTCGCAAACTGACGCCAAATAAACTTACCGATACCCAAATTGACGAAGCATGGTGCTCATTTCTACTGGAAATTCCGGAAGAGAAGCTGGAAATGCTAATTGAATTGCGTAAAAAATTCAGGGTTGTGCTACTTAGCAATACGAATATAATTCATTTTCCGAATTCAGAGAAATTGCTGTTCACCAACAAAGGGAGACAACTATCTGAATATTTCGACAGGTGTTATTTATCCTACGAAATGAAAATGGCTAAACCCGATCTTCAAATCTTCAAGAACATCCTGGCATCCGAAAACGTTCAACCAAATGAATGTTTGTTTCTGGATGACGGATTGAAAAATACGCTTCAGGCTCAAAAATTGGGTATTCAAACATATCTGGTAAACGAACATGAAGATTTAAGTTTTTTATTACAACCTGAAACCTGGGCATAATTTGTCATGCAAATAATATATCAATCTGAAATAAAAACATTATCTCCCTGTGTTGCCACGGTAGGGTTCTTTGATGGACTGCATGCCGGCCACCGTTTCCTGATTGAAGAACTTAAAGGTATTGCAAAGGAACAACACATACAGAGCGTAGTTGTTACTTTTGCTATTCATCCACGCAAAGTGTTGAATTCAGAATTCAAGCCGGAATTACTGACTACACTCTCCGAGAAACTTACCCAACTTGCAACAACCGGAATTGATACGTGTATTGTATTGGACTTTTCCCTTCAAATGGCCAAATTATCGGCATATGATTTTCTAAAGACCATCTTAAAAGAACAGTTCAATGTTCAAACCCTGCTTGTGGGTCATGATCATCGTTTTGGACATAATCGGGCAGATGGATTCCCTGAATATAAAAAATACGGGGAAGCACTGGAGATGACAGTACTAAAATGCACCCAATATCATACCGACACTGATAAACATATCAGTTCCTCTGAAATACGCAATGCATTGAAAACAGGAGAGATTGAACTGGCAAACCGATTGCTTACCTACCAGTACTCCGTCCAGGGCAAGGTAATCGAAGGGTTTAAAAATGGGAGACTAATTGGCTTTCCTACTGCAAATATAGACCTTTTCGATCCTGAGAAAATAATCCCTGCTATTGGGGTTTATGCTGTCAGGGTCACCTGGAATGGCAGTCTATACAAAGGCATGCTGAATATCGGTCACCGCCCGACATTGGATAATGGGCTAAACATCAGCATCGAAGTGCATATCCTTGATTTTGACACCGACATTTACAATCAAACCCTGGAAGTTAGTTTTATAGTCAAAATACGTAATGAGAAAAAATATAATAGCATTGAAGCCTTAAAAGATCAACTTCAGAAAGATAAACTTTTCGTATTGAATTTGGAAATGGATGAACTGTAAGAATATATATAAAAGAAGGATATTCAAAAAAATACAAATAAATTGAAGCGTAATCAACTTTGTTAAATAGTTAATCATTATCTTTGTAGCTTAAATATATTTTATAATCTAATTCAATGATAAAATGAAAAAAACGTTATTAACCCTAATGATTGGATTACTTCTTATGGGATGTGCTAAAAGCGACAATCCGTTTTTCGAAACGTACAAAAACAAATACGGTGCTCCACCTTTTGATAAAATTAAAAACGAGCATTATATGCCTGCCTTTAAAGAAGGCATTAAACTGCAGACAGCAGAAGTTGATTCCATTGCCGGAAATACAGATGCACCTACTTTTGACAATACCATTGCAAAACTTGACTTTAGCGGAGTGTTACTAAAAAAAGTTTCGTCTGTGTTTTTTAATTTATATTCATGCAACACCAATGAAGGCATGGAGAAAATCGCCAATGAAATCACACCTATCCTTAGCGAACACAATGATAATATTTATTTGAACGAAAAGCTCTTTGCCCGTGTAAAAACATTATTTGATAACCGAGCAAAACTAGGATTGACTGATGAACAAATTCGTTTGCTCGAAAAATACCATCGCAACTTCATTCGGAGCGGTGCTGCCCTGAATCCTGAACAAAAAGAGAAATTGCGTGCTATAAACAAAGAACTTGGTTTAGCCCAATTGGCTTTCGGGAAGAATGTATTGGATGAAACCAATGCTTTCAAAAAAGTTATTGACAAAGAATCCGACCTGGCAGGATTACCTGAGAGTGTTCGTCAGGCAGCAGCAGAAGCAGCCAAAGAAGCAGGCAAACCAGGCAAATGGCTTTTTACAACCCAAAAAGCCAGCTTTATTCCTGTACTTCAATACAGCGACAACCGCGAGTTACGCAAAGAATTGTTGATGGCATATACAACCCGTGGCAACCACGACAATGCCAGTGACAACAAAACTACTATCAATAAAATCATAAAGCTGCGCACCCAAAAGGCACAACTGCTTGGATTTGCAACCTCTGCAGACTTTGTTCTGGATGATACTATGGCTAAAACACCTAAAGCTGTTTACGCATTATTGAATACAGTATGGACTCCTGCTATTGCAAAAGCCAAAGAAGAAGTTGCCGAACTGCAAAAGCTAATGGATGCACAGGGTAAAGGTGAAAAGCTTGAAGCATGGGATTGGTGGTATTATTCAGAAAGACTACGCAAAGCAAAATATAACCTGGAAGAAGAAGCCCTAAGACCTTATTTTAAACTGGAGAATGTTCGACAGGGTGTATTTGACCTGGCTTCTAAATTATACGGGTTGAAGTTCAAAAAACTGACTGACATGCCGGTTTATGATCCGAATGTCGAAGTTTTTGAGGTAAGTGATGCAGATGGATCATTGATTGGAATCCTATATACAGATTATTTCCCACGTGCAGGAAAGCGTGCAGGTGCCTGGATGAACAACATAACAGACCAGTACAAGAAAGATGGTATAAATCACCGTCCGATTATTTGCAATGTTGGTAATTTCACAAAGCCAACTTCCACGAAACCATCGTTGCTTAACATGGACGAAGTACAAACTATGTTTCATGAGTTTGGTCATGCATTGCACGGCCTGCTTACTCAATGTACCTATCCGGGTCTTTCAGGGACCAATGTAGCCCGTGATTTCGTAGAACTGCCTTCGCAGGTTATGGAAAACTGGTGCTGGGAACCTGAAGTCATGAAAACCTATGCAAAACATTACAAAACAGGTGAAGTAATGCCAAAAGAATTAATGGATAAAATACAAAAAGCAGGTACATTTAATCAGGGTTTTATAAATACCGAATTACTGGCAGCATCTTTCCTTGACATGGATTACCACAGCATGAAAGACACTGCAAACTTTGATGTAAATGCATTTGAAAAAGCATCATTAGCTAAGATTGGCATGATTCCACAAATCATAGTTCGTTATCGGAGCACTTACTTCAATCACATTTTCAGCGGTGAATATTATGCCGGATATTACAGTTACACCTGGGCAGCAGTATTGGATGCCGATGCATTTCAGGCCTTCAAGGAAACTGGTGATATCTACAATCAAAAAGTAGCTACATCATTCCGCAAAAATCTTCTTGAAAAAGGAGATACGGAAGATCCAATGAAATTATACGTTAAGTTCCGCGGAGCTAATCCAAATCCGGATGCTTTGTTGAAAAATCGTGGACTTAAATAGATCTTTTTCGATAACCACTTATTTCTTTAATTTGCAAGTACCGGCTATTTAACCGGTACCTGCAAATCTTTATTTTGTATTCAATTCCAAATATAGAAAACAAATGCGGGTTTCATTAAAAAATCTCATTATACCGAGTATTCCACTTGCTGTATTTTTGGTAGGGTCGTGTTTTGTGATATGGATGTCATCTTTCGTTGGTGAACGTAACACCACTTTCTCCACTCAAAACACGTCAATTGCCGAAAGCCTGCAATTTGTGTTTCTACCCAATACACTTTTATCAAATATAGTGTGTTTTACCCTTACATTGCTGAATGCCTTCCTTGTTGCACAAATAAACAACCGTTTCACCATAATTCGTACTCGTACATTTCTACCCATATTGATTTTTCTGCTGTTATTAGGAACATGGAATCAGACTCATGCAATGATTGGATCCCATCTGGTATTGACATTATTCATATTAGCTTTATACTATTTCTTCAACATGTCACGCGACCGGAAAGCCTCAGAAGAAGCTTTTATGGGAAGCTTTTTAATAAGTTTAAGCAGCTTGCTCATTAATCCGATGATCTTTATTATCCCGCTTTGTTGGATAGGGTTTGTCATGTTCCAGAGTTTTTCTTTAAGAACATTCTTAGCATCTCTCTTTGGAATGATTGCCCCCTGGATACTCTATTTATCCGTCGCATTTATGCTTCAACCTGATTTCAACATTTACCACCTTTTCAACCTGAATTTCAATTCGGAACTCAGCATTTCCAATTTCTCTCTGCCTGAGATTATTTATGCAATATCTATCAGCCTTATTATGATTATAAGTATTGTTGAAATGTATTCCATTACTAACAGCGATGCTATTAACACCCGTAATAAACTTGATTTCCTGTTGTTTTTGCTTGTTTCCCTGGTTATCCTGTCATTCATTTTCAGGAACCAGTTTATATCTTTTTTGCCAATAATTGCATTAGTCTATTCCCTCTTGATTTCGCACCCAATGACTCTGAAGCAGAACAATTTCAATGGCATACTGTTTCTCATTTTTTGTATGATTAATATTGCGTTTATCATTTCTAAATACTTTATATATTAAATGTTAGGACTCACCGGACTTGGTTATTTAGGACTTTTTCTAGCTTCTTTTCTGGCAGCTACGGTTGTCCCATTTAGTTCTGAAGTCATTTTTTCAGCAATGGTTTATAGTGGGTTAGATCCCTGGACCTGTGTATTCGTGGCTACTATGGGTAACTGGCTGGGTGGAATGACCAGCTATTATGTTGGGTTATTGGGCAAAATTGAATGGATCGAGAAATACTTTCATATCAAAAAAGAGAAACTTGATACATTCACCGTCAGAATTCAAAAGTACGGTGACCTGTTGGCATTTTTCTCCTTTGTACCTTTTATTGGTGATGTAATTGCTGTGGCTACCGGATTTTTCAGATGCAACTGGTGGAAAGTAGCCATTTATATGCTTATTGGAAAGTTCCTGCGCTATGTCGTGTGGATGTACTTTAACGGGTTGTTCATGTAGGATTAAATGCCTTTTATCGTAATGTATAATCATTCATCTGATTATTTCATTAATAAGAACTTTTTTGAAATATAAATAATGAATCTGAATCGAAACATTCAAATTACACTTATTAGTTTATTATTCGTATTAAACTTTTCAACTGCCAGCAGCCAAAACAAACTGAACATTATTGATAAAACAGTTGGCTTTGGAATGCGTGCAGCCAGCCTGAGAGATATCAATACCATTATTGTTCATTCTGTGTTTAATGCTTCCGGTGGTGATATATACGATATCGATCTGATCATTAACCAATTTGCACGTTATCATGTCAGTTCTCATTACGTAATAGGAAGAGAAGGCACCGTTTACCAACTGGTAAGTGAGAAAAACATTTCGTTCCATGCCGGGCAAAGCAGCTTGCCAAATGGTCTCCAGGGAGTAAACTCATTCTCTATAGGCATTGAACTCATGGACTCCATTGGCGCATCACCTACAGAAGCACAAATCCAATCATTGACTTTGCTTGTCAAAGATATCCAACGCCGTTATCCGATAAAATACATACTTCGTCACAGTGATATTGCACCGGGTAGAAAGACAGACCCATGGAATATGGATTGGGAGGATTTTATGAGCCGGATAAGCGATAAAGGTACCTTTATCAATTTTAAAAAGGACTCCATGTATAACCTGAAAATGGATACATTGTTTAAGCTGTCACATTGAAAGTTTACAATTCGAGGCATAATCTCAGAATAGCTTTTACATTCCTGTTTATTAAAGCACATAAAAAAATCCACAGCTGATTCCTTTCAACTGTGGATTTTTTGTATGGTTAAATGCTGTACCTTAATCTTTCAGGGCAAACAAATAGTTTTTGAAATCTTTAAAATCTTTGGATAAAGACAGGCTCTTCTTTTCACCCTTCATAAACTCCTGTAATTTCAACGGGATTTCAACTTTCTCACCTATAATCCTTTCTACAGTTTCAAGGAACTTGGCAGGATGTGCCGTTTCAAGGAATACACCTGTTTCATTATTTGCCAGCCCTTCTTTTAGTGCCCTGTAACCACATGCCCCGTGAGGGTCGAGTAAATAGCCTGTTTCGGAGTAACATACTTTGAGTGTTTCAGCAATTTGCAGGTCGTTGTAGCTCACCCCGCTTATTTCGGATACAATTGCGTCATGCGACCCCCCAAAGAGGTCCAGAACACGCGCAAAATTGCTTGGATCGCCTACATCCATCGCATTGGCAATGGTGGATACTGATGGGCGCGGTTTATATTCGCCCGTTTGCAGGTATTGAAGGAAAATATCATTCCGGTTATTGGCTGCTATAAAACGTTTCACAGGCAATCCCATACGTTTCGCAAAAAGTCCGGCTGTTATATTCCCGAAGTTTCCGCTCGGTACACACATTACTAAATTAGCGGCTTTACCTGCTTTTTTCAATTGTGCATATGCATAGAAATAATAAAATGATTGAGGTAAGAAACGGGCTACATTGATGGAATTAGCTGAAGTAAGTTTCATTTTCGCATTTAACTCTTCATCCATAAATGCCGATTTGACTAATGCCTGGCAATCGTCAAAGGTACCATCCACTTCCAGCGCAGTAATATTCTGTCCGAGTGTTGTAAACTGGCATTCCTGAATAGGGCTCACCAGTCCTTTTGGATAGAGCACATAGACATGTATTCCCTCCACGCCAAGGAACCCGTTAGCCACTGCACTTCCGGTATCACCCGATGTAGCCACCAGCACATTGATTTTTGTTTTGCTTTGTTTCTGAATAAAATAGCCCAACAAACGCGACATAAACCTTCCGCCAACATCTTTAAATGCCAGGGTAGGCCCGTGGTATAATTCCAGGCTGTAAATATTATCCACAACATGTACCAGCGGCACATCAAAATTCAGCGTGTCATACACAATTTCCTTCAGTGCTTCCGCTTCCACATCATCACCAAAGAATGAATCCGCTACCGTATAGGCTATTTCCTGAAATGACAGGTTTTCAATATTATCGTAAAACGACTGTGGCAACACCTTGACCATATCGGGCATAAACAAACCTTTATCTTCTGCAAGGCCCTTTACCACGGCGTCCTGTAAACTCACGCCACTCACTTTTTTGTTGGTACTGTAATATTTCATAAGAAGACCCCTAACCCCTAAAGGGGGATAAGGTTGGTATTTTAAATTTACAATTTATATTCTATTATTCTATTATTCTATTATCCAATTAAACGAGAAAGACCTAAAACAGTACAGATTCCCCTTTTGGGGTTAGGGGTTCTTTTTTTATTTTGATTGATACTTAAGAACTGATTTTATCCAATAAATTCGTTCATAAACTCAGCTCCTTTCAGCAGTCCGTAACTTCCGTCCGAGGCAGCAAATTCATCATATACAGTAACCTCATCCGGCTCTACACCCGGTTTATAAATAACAAACGGAACAGGTGTTCTGGTATGTGTCCTATAAACGCAGGGTGTCGGGTGATCTGGTAATATGGCAATGGCTACCGGTTCATCCCAGGTTGACACTTCTTCGAATATGGGTTTTACTATCCTGCTATCCAGGTATTCTATCGTTTTTATCTTTAATTCCACATCCCCTTCGTGACCTGCTTCGTCACTGGCTTCGATATGCAGGTATACGAAATCGTTTGTACGGAGTGCCTTAATGGCTGCCTGCGCTTTTCCTTCGTAATTGGTATTATACAGTCCGGTGGCTCCTTCCACATTGATCACTTCAAGGCCGGCATATACGCCAATACCTTTTATCAGATCAACAGCCGAAATGACTGCCCCGTTTTTTAAATGATAGGTTTTGAGCAAGGTCTTCATTTCCGGTTTATAGCCTGGTGACCACAACCAAATGCTGTTGGCTTTATCTTTCCCTTCTGCAGCCCGTTTCAGGTTCACAGGATGATTTTCAAGCAGTTCCTGCGATCGTAATGTCAGTTCATTCAGGAAGTCCGCTGTATCTTCGGCTTCTTGTGTTTCTGCCAGGATCATGACATCAGCAAAAGGCGTTCCGGGTACATCATGTGGTGGAGTACAATCTAAATGTTTATTTCCACCTTTCATTTTAAATAAATGACGGTATGAAACTCCGGGGAAGAAATTCACTTCTTCCGATCCAAGTTCATCCTGTAAAAAAAGAATAAGTTCGTGGGCTTCTTCATTACTGATATGCCCGGCCGAGTGATTCTTTATCTTTCCATCTTCAATGCAAATCAGGTTACACCGCATGGCCATTTCGCCAGGTTCAATAGCTATTCCCATGCTCGCTGCTTCCAACGAACCGCGGCCTTCAAATACCTTGTTCAAATCATATCCCAGTACGCTCAGGTTGGCAATTTCGCTACCGGGCAGGAATCCTTTCGGAATGGTATCCAGCAATCCGTTACGCCCCAATGCAGCTATCTTGTCAATAGCCGGAGTTTTAGCAGCTTGTAAAGGCGTTTTGTTTCCCAATGAAGCAATCGGTTCATCCGCCATGCCATCGCCAAGTATAATGAGGTATTTCATAATCGTTTGAAAGGTTTGAATGTTTGAAAAGTTTGAAAGTTTGGGTTTAAGAATAGTTTATAACTGTATAATTATCTAATGGCTTAAGTTCGATAATTGTGTCCAAAATTTAGTAATGATTCAACACCTCTTAATTTCAGAATTACGACGTCTTATTCCCCTTTAGGGGTTAGGGGTGTTTTTCTCCTATTCCAGAAAGTCCTTATACTCCGGCAATGCGTCTTCAAATTTCTTTACAGCTTCTGCCAACGACAAGCTACTTTCACCACCGGCAGCATTTAAGTGCCCTCCTCCATTAAACAGATCGGCTGCCACTTTGTTTGCCGGGAACGTACCTTGTGAGCGGAATGATATCTTTATCTTATCAGTATCTTCGCGCATAAAGACGGAAAAATCAACACCGGCTATGGATAGCGGTATGTTCACAAATCCTTCGGCATCACCAGTGATATAGTTGAACTGATACAATTCCTTTCCCGTCAGGGTAATCAATGCAGCACGGTATTCGGGATAGACTTTCATTTTATTGAACAGACAGAAACCCATCAGGCGCAACCGGTCCACTGAATAGGTATTGAAAACTTTCCTGTAAATTTCATCCTTATCAATCCCAATCTTAATCAATTCAGAGATAATGACATAAACTTCCTGGTTATTCGAGTTATAGGTAAATCCTCCCGTATCAGTCATCATACCGGTGTAGATACATTCGGCACATGCCAGGTTAATCATCGAGAAATCACCCATTCGACATATTAAGCGGAATATCAACTCACTGGTAGAGGATATTTCAGGATATGAAACCCGTATTTTTGCAAACGTATCGGGATTTAAATGATGGTCTACCAGGATCTTGTCCGCAGGAGCATTTATCACAGCATCTGCCATCTTACCCATACGGCTTGCTGTATTAAAATCCAGTGTAAATATCAACTCAGCTGCTGCTATCAGTTCATCCGCTTTTTCCTTATGTTCATCGTAATTCAGCACACACTCAGCTCCCGGCATCCAGGCAAGGAAAGCAGCAAATGGATTAGGGACAATCACAACAGGTTCCTTATCAATGGTCATCAAATAATGCCATAAGGCAAGCGATGATCCAATTGCATCTCCGTCGGGTCCTACATGTGCTACGATAACGATTTTATCCACATTATCGATTGCTTTCTTTACCTTGGAGATAAGTTCCTCAGCTATAATTTTTGAAATCATTTGTCAGGTTTTAATTTGTATGCAAAAGTAGCAAAAAAATACGATTATGAGAGTTATTTAAGTTTTCAAAGTTAATCTTTAATATTCACGATATAAGCTCCCTGTTCGGCTACAGCATAGAATCGGATCTTCCGGCTAAGGCAGTATTGTTTGATATGTTCGCTGTACCATTTCGAAATACTCCTGTCAACGATTATTTTATGCGGGTGAACGCATTCCATCAGTTGCTCAATTTTTGGCTTCAACCGGTTGCCCAGTATCAGGTAATCGAGTTCAAGGGGTGTTCCTGTAGTTTTCTTCTTCAACATATCCCCTGTCAATATCAACACCTTTAAGCCTTCATAATTTGCAAAGCCATCCTTATACCATGCACTTTCATGAATATAAACCGGCTGTTCCAGCTGTTGGTTTTGCCAGAAAGCCTTTCCTATCCGCAGAATTTCAACTGAATCAGTGGTAAAAACGTAATTCTGATTCCGGTTGATGAAACTGATATGGGTATTTTTCTGTCCGGCATATACAATCATTCTCCTGGATGTCAGGGTATGATAATTTACCTGAAGGCTGAACACACATACCAAAAGAAATGATAACAGCCCTGCTGCCAGGGGTGCAAACTTACGACTGAAATAATACCCCGACAGACAAAATATAGCTAAAAAGAGAAATAACGATTGTTTTATATCCAGTGAAATATGCGATATTGAATAAGGTAAATGCTGAATGGTAACAATGACAGAATTCAAAAGCCATACCGATTTATTCAGCAGGAATCCAATCCAGACTGATAATCCCGGCACAAACGACACAAACAAGAGCCCCATAGCCAGGTAAATAATGAGGGTGGACAAGGGAATGGCAATAAAGTTAGTAAGTAGGAAATAATTCGGGAATTGTTGAAAATAATACAATGTGAATGGTGTCGTTCCCAGTTGTGCTGCCAATGAAACAGAGAACATGGTCCATAAGAACCTGGTAACTTTATTTGTCGGGTTGTAAACTTTATCCACAATTGGTTTAAAGAAGACAATGCTTAAAACGGCTGCATAACTCAACTGGAATCCCACATCATACAAATAGGAAGGATTCACTATCAGCATGCAAAGGGCTGACATAAAAACAGTATTGTACAGTTGTGATTTACGCTCAAAGCAAGTGGCAAATGCAATAAACGAAAACATGAGTGTAGATCGGATTACCGCTGCCGACATCCCGGTAAGAAAAGCATACACCCACAAAAACAGCATGATAAACAAAGCCTTAAAGACCTTTAGCTGTTGCGTTTTATTCATAAACCCCAACAGGAAAACCATGACCACATAGATGATCCCCACATGCATTCCACTTACCGAGAGGATATGTACCACACCAGTAGCACTGTAGCTTGCCCGTATATCCGGTTGCAGGTCGTCGGTATATCCCAGTGTCAGAGCAGCCAGTACTGAGAATTCATCTCCTCGGATATGAAATTTTCTGTAAACATCCAACAGGTATTGCTGCCATTTACCGGCCTCACGGCGTATTGAAAACGCCTTATTCCGGTCGGTCATCTGCCAGGTGCCTGTAGGAATAAAACAAACCGCTCCTATTCCCTGCCTTTTCAGGTACGCAGCATAATCAAAACCGTTCGGGTTTAAGGCTCTTTCAGGAGGTGCAAAATCGGCTTGTACCAATAACCTGTCGCCAAAAAGTAGTGTTGAAGCAGCTTTATCTTTTTGAAAATAGAGTATGGCTTGTCCGTGGGCAGATTTCCATGATGAATCGTAGTATTGCATAACATCCACCTTACATTGATAGGATCTTGCCTTTTCAACAGGTGCAGATGTCAGTTCTACGCGGTAGATTCCCTTTATGTGAAGAGAATCAAACGCATTAACTTTTTCATGTTCAGCGCATAGAAGGTATGCCAGGATTAGCATAAAAAAAGATATCCCGCAGCCAAACAGCCAACGGAATTGATACTGCCGGTTAGGGGTATGGATTAGATACGAACCGGCAATGAGCAGGACAGATATTCCAGAGAGGACATACAATACCCAGTGAAATAACTCCACATATTGGTACAGGACTATACCAAGTATAAAGGGGAGCAACAAACGAAAGAACGGTGTTCGTTGCAAAAATTCCATATGCTTTTGGAATGGAAAGGTTTAATGCTTTATTTTTAGCTTAGATTCCCAATTCTACACGAAAGTAATTAATAATTAACAAAATGCTGACAAGAAGGCTTTTGCAGATTAACAATAGATTATTAAGAAATCACGATTACTTACAAAAAATATCATTCCTATATAAAGCAATAAGTTTATGATTTTACTTCTTTTCTGTAAAGGTCGAAAACAAATATGATCTTTCTTATTAAAAACCTTACTCTTTTATGAAACAAATAACCCCAAGCCCCTGAACGGGATGTAAATTACTACCGTCTCCTAAACTATCTGCTCCAGAATGAAGAAAATTACTGATACCACTCTTAACATCCCCTTCAGGGGCTTGGGGCGGAACATTATTCATTATTCCAATCTATTTATAATCATTTCTGGTTCTGCTGGCATAATAAGGTATTCTTATCTAATATATTACGAATTCAGCATAGCATGTATCGTTTTCTTTGGGTCCGGGGTATTAAATACAGCACTTCCGGCAACCAGCACATTCACACCGCTTTCAAAAAGCTTGGCAGCATTTTGCATATTCACACCACCATCCACCTCAATAATGCAACGGGCGTTCTTACGTTGAATTATTTCCTTTAGTTCAGCAATACGACCGTAACTTTCTTCAATAAACTTCTGTCCCCCGTACCCTGCAAATACGGTCATCAACAGCACAAGGTCCACTTTGTCTACGTATGGTTCCAAAGCACTGACAGGTACATCCGGGTTAATCGTTATCCCTACCTGTATGCCTTCCGCCCTGATCATGTCGATTACTTCCATCGGGCTCTCCACCGTTTCATAGTGAAAAGTAAGGATAGATGCTCCTGCCTTTGCAAAGCGGGAAATGTATTTCTCGGGATGCACAATCATCAAATGCACATCCAGCGGTTTGGTACAATACTTTTTGGCTGCTTCCAACACAGGGAATCCAAAGGATATATTTGGCACAAAAGTTCCGTCCATCACATCAATATGCAGCCATTCTGCTTCACTGCCATTAATCATTTCACACGCAGCTTGCAGGTTTCCAAAATCTGCCGATAACAACGAAGGAGATATTATTTTTTTCATGTTTTTTTCTGAATTCTTAATTGAATTATGCAAGTAATTAAAAATCAATTCATAATTAGTAATTCATAATTCACAATTGAAAGATACCGAAGAGTTAGTATACGAG
>Ga0302213_1001076_pt1 | contig 13615 bp, 1 predicted proteins | sample II_Fen_N1_2_FD_194583 | JGI IMG/M metagenome (GOLD analysis project Ga0302213, IMG submission 194583) | Peat permafrost microbial communities from Stordalen Mire near Abisko, Sweden - II_Fen_N1_1 | ecosystem: Environmental > Terrestrial > Soil > Wetlands > Permafrost | place: Sweden: Abisko... | reverse complement strand
TGCCTGCACCTGCAATGGCATCAGCAAAACTTGCAATTGGACTTCCCGTTACTGCAAAGCTTTCACCATTTACCAAACCGCTATACACAGCAGTACCCGTAATAGTGGCAGAAGAAGTTCCATCATAGATTTTATTGCTGATACTAATGTCCGTAACGATCAACGGAGCAGCAGTGATAGTTGCTGCACTGACTGTCGGTTGAGCGGATAAAGTATAGTTACCCGATTTTGCACCCGTTAGGCCATAAGCACTAGCGATAACAGATTTGCTTGTCCCTACATTCACATCTGCAAATACGCCTGTTCCGAAAATGATGCTTACAGCATCTGAATTCAAAACACCAACCAACGTTCCTCCACTCAAAGTGGCAGTACTTGTTCCATCATAAACTTTTCCGGCAGCATTTACGCCTGTAATGGTCAACGGAACTGCAGTGATAGTTGCTGCACTGACTATCGGTTGAGCGGATAAAGTATAGTTACCTGATTTTGTTCCACCTAAGCCATAAGCACTAGCGGTAACGGATTTGTTGGTTCCTACATTCGCATCGTTAAATACACCTGTTCCTGCAGCGATAGTTACATCTTCCGAATTTAGAACACCGGTCAACGTACCTCCATTCAAAGTAGCAGTAGTTGTTCCATCATAAACTTTTCCGGTAGCATTTATACCTGTAATGGTCAATTCTTTTTGAGCAACGCTCAATGTTTGAGTTATATCACTGGCAGCACCATAATTGGCATTACCAACCTGACTGGCAGTAATGGTACTTGTTCCGGCGCCTACAATAGTTACTGTATTCCCAACAATTGTTGCTACACTTGTATTACTACTGGTATAACTTATCGGCAAGTTGGAAGTGGCACTAGCACTTAAGGTAAACGTACCATCACCGTAAGTCTTACTTCCAATACTGGCAAAAGAACTGATCGTTTGACTACTGCCTGAGATACTAGCTGTTAAGCCGGTAGGCTGAGTTATGCTATAATTAGCACTTGGGGCTGCATACCCTGTTACACTTACTGCTTTGCCTGCACCTGCAATGGCATCAGCAAAACTTGCAATTGGACTTCCCGTTACTACAAAGCTTTCACCGTTTACCAAACCGCTATACGAAGCAGTACCCGTAATAGTAGCAGAAGAAGTTCCATCATAAACCTTTCCGGTAGCATTTATACCTGTAATGGTCAATTCTTTTTGAGCAACATTCAATGTCTGAGCCTCACTGGCAGCACCATAATTTACATCACCAACCTGACTGGCAGTAATGGTACTTGTTCCGGCGCCTACAATAGTAACTGTATTCCCAACAATTGTTGCTACACTTGTATTACTACTGGTATAGGTTATCGGCAAGTTGGAAGTGGCACTAGCACTCAAGGTAAACGTACCATCACCGTAAGTCTTACTTCCAATACTTGCAAAAGAACTGATCGTTTGACTACTGCCTGAAATACTAGCTATTAAGCCGATAGGCTGTGTTATGCTATAATTAGCACTTGGGGTTGCATACCCTGTTACACTTACTGCTTTGCCTGCACCTGCAATGGCATCAGCAAAACTTGCAATTGGACTTCCCGTTACTACAAAGCTTTCACCGTTTACCAAACCGCTATACGAAGCAGTACCCGTAATAGTAGCAGAAGAAGTTCCATCATAAACCTTTCCGGTAGCATTTATACCTGTAATGGTCAATTCTTTTTGAGCAACATTCAATGTCTGAGCCTCACTGGCAGCACCATAATTTACATCACCAACCTGACTGGCAGTAATGGTACTTGTTCCGGCGCCTACAATAGTAACTGTGTTTCCATCAATTGTCGCTACACCTGTATTACTACTTGTATAAGTTATCGGCAAGTTGGAAGTGGCACTAGCGCTCAAGGTAAACGTACCATCACCGTAAGTCTTACTTCCAATACTGGCAAAAGAACTGATCGTTTGACTACTGCCTGAAATACTAGCTATTAAGCCGATAGGCTGTGTTATGCTATAATTTGCACTTGGTGCTGTGTAGCCTGTTATACTTACTGCTTTGCCTGCACCTGCAATGGCATCAGCAAAACTTGCAATTGGACTTCCCGTTACTGCAAAGCTTTCACCATTTACCAAACCGCTATACACAGCAGTACCCGTAATAGTGGCAGAAGAAGTTCCATCATAAACCTTTCCGGTAGCATTTATACCTGTAATGGTCAATTCTTTTTGAGCAACGCTCAATGTTTGAGTTATATCACTGGCAGCACCATAATTTACATTACCAACCTGACTGGCAGTAATGGTACTTGTTCCGGCACCTACAATAGTAACTGTGTTTCCATCAATTGTGGCTACAGACTCATTACTACTTGCGTAACTTACAGCCAAACCGGAAGTGGCACTAGCACTCAAGGTAAACGTACCATCACCGTAAGTTTTGTTAGCTAAAGCCTCAAAAGACGAGATACTTTGTGACCCTTTAGCAACTGTCAATGTTTGAGCTACATCAGTGGCAGCACCATAATTTACATCACCAACCTGACTGGCAGTAATAGTACTTGTTCCGGCGCTTACAATAGTAACTGTGTTTCCATCAATTGTTGCTACAGCTGTATTACTACTTGTATAACTTATCGACAAGTTGGAAGTAGAAGTAGCACTCAAAGTAAACGTACCATCACTATAGGTTTTGTTGTCCAAAGCGCCAAAAGCAATCGTTTGATTATCTTTTACAGCAATAGTTATATCAAATGTAGTACTTCCTAAGGCATTATTAGCAGTTATTCTATAAGAGTGTGCTGCTGAACCTGTAGCGGGCACTCCATCAATTACTCCCGTTTCTGAATTAAAATGCAATCCTGTCGGTAACTGAGGTGAGATTGAATACGAAGTCACTGTTCCACCTGTAACAGCCGGATTTAGTGAACTTATAGAGGTACCGTTGGTAAAAATAACATTCGTAGTAGTATAGCTCAATCCACTCGGAGCTAAATTCTCTACCGCAGCATTCACTGCAATATTAATTACACATTTTACAACACCTTCACTGTTACTAGCTGATATCTCGTAGTTTGACGATGCTACAATTTCTGTAGGCGTACCACTGATAATACCAGTATAAGTATCCAGTGTTAATCCTGCAGGTAAAGCAGGACTCACCGAGTAACTCTCTACTACCCCACCGCTCACTGATGTTTTACTAAACGGAGCAATAGGTGTTTCCCTTGTATACACATGATTGGTTGGATAAACCAAATTACTTGGAGCAGCCCCTTTTATGGCAATACTAACCGGAAAACTGGTGCTACCGCCACTATTGGTAGCACTTATAGTGTAGGTAGCAGACGCTACGATTTCAGTAGGCGTACCGCTGATACTACCGGTAGAAGTATCCAGCGTTAATCCTGCAGGTAAGGCTGGACTAACACTATAACCCCCTTTAGTAGAAACCATACGAATCATGTTATTAAAAGAATCAGCTACAAATAAATGACCCGAACCATCGGCGCAAATTCCTACCGGAAAAGCAAAACCGGCTACAGCGGCAGATCCATTGATAGCACCCGCAGTTACACTGCCGGTAAGTCTGGTAACCGTAGCCGTGGCTAAATCAATTTTACGGATCATATGATTGCTATTATCAGCTACAAACAAATTGCCCAACCCATCGCAAACAACACCTTTAGGATTTTTAAACTTTGCAGCCGTGCCTATTCCATCTACATATCCGAAAACTCCACCAGCAACAGTAGATACCTCTGCCGATTCCAATTTAATTTTTCGAATACTATGACCATTCATCTCCGATACATATAAATTTCCTAAACCATCGAGCGTCAAAGAATAAGGGAAATAAAAACTAGCCGCTGTACCTAGCCCATCAGAAGAAACAGATGAACCTGAACCCGCCAGAGTACTCACCTCATTAGTGCTTAAATCTATTTTACGAATCAATTGATTTCCACTATCGGCTACATACAAGTACGATCCTGCAATAACAATACCTACAGGACTATAAAAACTTGCGGAAGTACCATTTCCATTACTGCTTCCTTGAACTCCACCTGCAATTGTTGTTACCTCTTTAGTATTTACATCAATTTTACGAATTTTCTGATTTCCATAATCAGAAACATATAGATTTCCGGCGACATCAAATGCTAAACCTGATGGGTTACTAAAACTAGCCGAAGTCCCAACTCCGTCAGCCGAACCGGCAACACCACTTCCTGCTATAGTACTTACCTCAGCAGTGGCAATAACAATTTTTCGAATTCTGTTATTCCCCGCTTCAGCAACATAAAGGTTACCCAATCCATCCGGAACTACTGCTACTGGCGATTTAAAACCGGAGAAAACACCTATCCCATCATTTGAACCTGCGAGTTTAGTACCAGCAAGGGTTGACACTTCACCCGGTTGATATACCGCACCACCACTAATCGTTGGAACCAATGAACTGATAGGAAGTCCTTTTGAAAACATATTAGTAGCTGTATAACTCAAATCGGTTGGAGCAGCATCTTTCACCATAATTTTCAGAGGGAAAGTAGTATTACCACTCCCATTTTGAGCTGTCATAACATAGGGAGTTAAACCTGTCACCGCCGTTGGTGTACCACTGATAATACCGGTGGAAGCATTCAACGTTAATCCTACAGGTAAGGCAGGATTAACTGAGTAACTCGTTACTACCCCACCGCCCAAAGAGGTAGCGCCAAAGGGAGTGATTGGTTGTCCTATTGCAAATTCATTCACAGCCGGATAAACTAAATTACTTGGGGCATTATTTATTACGCTAATAGCCATTACCGTTGTAACACTTCCACCACTATTGGTAGCGGTTAGTGTATAATTTGCAGCCACCCCAAAACCTGTTGCAGCACCATAGCCTGTTGGTGTACCACTGATACTACCGGTAGAAGTATTAAGCGTTAATCCCGCAGGTAAAGTAGGACTCACCGAGTAACTCACCACTGCACCACCGCTCACTGATGTTTTCCCAAACGGAGTAATCGCAGTTCCATTTGTGAAAATCTGAGAGGCCGGATAAACAAGCGCACTTGGAGCTATATCATTTACCGTTATAGTAGTTACCGACGTAGCACTTCCACCTGTATTGGTAGCCGTTATGGTATAGTTAGTTGCCTGTGAAACCTGAGTTGGAGTACCGGTAATAGCACCTGTTCCTGCATCAAACATAAATCCCTTCGGTAATGACGGGGTCACACTATATCCTCTCAACAGCACTTTACGAATAGAACAATAAGTTAAATCATCAATCACATACATAGTAGATGACCCATCAAATCCAAAACCAACCGGGGATTTAAACAAAGCTACTGAACCGTCGCCATCCACCAAACCTCCCACACCACCTGTAAGCGTACTTACCTCGGAAGTTGCAAGATTAATTCTACGAATAGTAATATTAGTAGAATTAATATTGATCCCCCTATCGGTTATATACAAGTTACCCAAACCATCAAAGAGAATAGCTGAAATATCTGAAAAACGAGCCTGAGTACCTATACCATCTAAGTATCCATAAGTTTGTGATTTACCGGCAACGGTACTTACACTAGCCGTGGAAAGAATTATTTTCCGAACTGAAGAACTGCCATCTGCCACATACATATTTCCTAGATTATCAATTGCCAAAGACTTCGGCCAATAAAAACTGGCTGCAGTCCCAATTCCATCTGACGAACCTGGAGTGGTACTTCCGGCAAAAGTACTTACCTCACCCGTCGAAATCACGATCTTTCGAATCATATGTTTAGCATCAGTCACATAAAGATTACCCGATCCATCACAAGCTAAATTTGCGGGATAATAAAACTGTGCTGCGGCTCCAATACCATCTAGATATCCTGATGTTGTACTTCCGGCCAGGGTACTTACCTCCCCGGTAGCAATCACTATCTTTCTGATCATATTATTATAGTAATCTGCCACATATAGGTTTCCCTGTCCATCAAGTGCAAGTCCGGCCGGGTCTTTAAAACGGGCTGCCGTCCCAATACCATCGAGATATCCGCTAACATTTCCGGCAAGGGTACTTATTTCGCCAGTAGCGGCCACTACTTTAATAATTTTATTGCCTTGAGACAGATATAAATTTCCTAATCCATCTGCAACACCATGACGTAAATATATAGTAGACACAGATTTATCAACAAGCGTAGATACAGTAGCTGCCAAACGAACAGCACCTCCGGTAGAAGTGGGAATGAGTGACTCGATAGCTGTACATTTAGTATATACCGCAGCACCGGGATACTGAATAGCCGGAGCTGTATCTTTAGTTGTTATATTTATTGTAAAATTGCCATAGCCTCCTAAATTGCCGGCAGTAACTGTATAATTAGTAGATGCACAGCCCTTGGTAGGTGTACCGCTGATAGAACCTGTTGTAGTATTAAAGGTCAATCCTACCGGTAGTGCCGGTGACACAGAGAACTCATTCACAACATTCACTTTGCGAATCATATTGTTACCCGCATCGGCCACATACAAGTTACCGGACGCATCGGCAGTGATACCGGCAGGCGAATTAAAACGGGCTACTGAACTAGAGCCGTCAGCACAACCACCACTACTACTGCCACCTGCATACGTGCTTACCGTAGCCGATGCCACATCTATCTTTCGGATGACATTATTTCCACCATCAGCAACATATAAAGTACCTGAATCAGCAAAGGTCAAGCTTACCGGACTATTAAATGCAGCAGCGGTGCCAACTCCATTTGCATAACCAGCCACACCGGTACCCGCATAAGTACTTACAGCTCCCGACGAAATCACAATCTTTCGAATTTTATGGTTATTCAATTCGGCCACATACAGATTAGAAGAACCATCAAAAGCAATACTGACTGGCAAATTAAAACGGGCTGACGTTCCGGCAGCGTCGGTAGTACCGGCAGTAGTGGCTCCGGCAACAGTAGAAACCAGAGCCGTTGAAAGCACAATTTTACGAATCATATTGTTAGCCGCATCGGCAACATATAAATTCCCCGCCCCATCGATAGCTAAACCGGTAGGAGTATAAAATTTTGCACCGGTGCCGGTAGCGTTTGTAGCACCGGCAGTGATACTACCGGCTAAGGTAGTTACCACCCCTGTAGCTAAGTCTATCTTCCGAATCATATTATTGCCTGCATCAGCCACGTAAAGATAAGTAGCATCTATAGCTAAACCTGTTGGAGTTTTAAAGCTAGCCCCCGTACCTGTTCCATTTACAGCACCGGCAGTAGTACTACCCGCAAAGGTACTTACCATACCGGACAAAAAGTCTATCTTACGAATCATATTGTTGTACGAATCGGCAACATATAGATTTCCGGCAGCATCGCGAACGACTCCTGTAGGACGATAAAAAAGTGAAGCTTTAAGTGTACCATTATCTGCTCCAAAAGAAAAGACACCTGAAACAGTAGTAACCGTAGATGTTTTCGATACAGCACCACCCGAATTGGCCGGATTCAAGGCAATTATGGGGGTATTAATCATATATTCATACGGTGTACTATAATTGATTGCGGGTAGCGCTATCGGGCTTAGAACTTTAACGGATAGAAGAAAAGAAGAAGAACCGGTACCATTTGTTGCTGTCACCTCATAATTTCCGCTTGCTACCGGAACAACTGGAGTACCCGTTATTGCTCCCGTAGAAGGGTCCAACACCAAACCGTCAGGTAAAGCAGGGCTCACTGACCAACCTGAAATTTCTATCGTGCGAATTCGATTGTTCGAAAAATCGGCAATATACAAGATACCAGCTTGTCCGCAACTAACCCCGAGTGGTTCATTAAATATAGTTGTACTACCATTCCCTGCCAATGTACTTACCGCACCGGTGCTCAACAACACCTTGCGAATTCGGTTATTTCCCCTGTCCGCTACATACAAATTTCCCTTTCCATCAAGGGCTACATCATAAGGGCTGCTAAACTTTGCTACTGACGAAGCTCCATCCAAAAAACCGTCAACGCCACTACCAGTAACTGTGGAAACCGTTCCCGCTGTAAGATCAATCTTACGTATCAGGTTATTATCCATATCGGCCACATACAGGCAATTGTCACCATAGCTTATACCATAGGGTCTGCTAAACCGGGCATCAGCCAATGAACCATCAAGAAAACCGGTTAATGCTGCTGCACCTTTACCTGTTACAGTACTTACTATAGCTGTAGAAATTTCTATTTTCCGAATCGCAAAGTTATTTACATCCCCCACATATAAATACGTACCATCGGTAGCCAAACAACGTGGATAATTAAACTTAGCTTCTGTCAGTCCGGCACCATCAGCAAAACCAGCATCAGCAGGTACGGTAGAAGAACCTGCAAAAGTACTAACCACACCGCTTGCAATATCAATTTTACGAATCAAGGAGTTATAATAGTCTGCAACATATAAGCAATTGTTATTTTCATCATAGAGAAGACCTGTGGGCATATAAAAGGTGGCACTTAACCGGTCTCCATTAGCATGACCAACAGTACCCGTGCCCGCGTAAGTGGTTACCGCTCCTGTAGCATCTATCTTTCTGATTCTATTATTATATTCATCTGCCACATATACATTTCCCAAACCATCCTCAATAGCACAAGTGGGATTATAAAATTTGGCAAAAGTGGCAACTGTTGAATTTGTAGACCCTTGCGCTGTACTGCCGGCAAACGCATAAATTGAACAACTTCCAGTCACTGCCCCTCCTGAGTTAGTAGGATTAATTGTACCTATGGATATGCCCACAGTGGCATTTAAAGTGCCGGGATAAGTAATACTTGGAGCCTGTGCCAGTAGTCCGTTTACAGATAAAAGAATAAAAAGACTGCCTATCAGCATTCTCATACAGCTAACACCCATTAAATGATAGACATTTAGATATGGACGAACAGAAACTCCATGGCAACCCATCGAGATGGATACTTTATTGGATTTGGCACACATCCTTCCATGGTGTGTAGTAGTTGTCTTCATAACTCTCTCTTTTTATATTTTTATATTTTTATCTATTATTCTTTTTGAACGAATGCAATTTAAAGGAAATGTCTGCTATTCTGCTGCCAGGAGTACTGCATATTGCCGGTGCTTGTCAACGTATTTGTAACATCAATCCTTTCGGAATAACTCTCCGCACATCTCTATTTTATCAAAAGTAGCTATACCATTTCGGGCACAGACTCTGCACCTACAAAACTGATTTACAACAAAAAGCCCTACCCTTCGCACAATAAATCGTCTTCATTCGGACAAGTTGCTAATTATAAGAATAAAAACCGTTCATCTATTCACGACTTTTGACATCTTATAACACAAAGATAAACGATTATAAAATATATCAGATAGCAAACAAGGGTACATCAAGGGTACGTCAAGGGTACGTCATTAAAACTATCACAAATATAGACATTCATCGATTTAACACGAATCCGATACAAATGAATGGTAATAATATTGTCACATTGATAACATTGGCCTCGCGTTATTGGTTTGCGGCAGTATTGGTCAATGGAGTTATTAAGTCGCAGGAAAAATATAATGTCGCATAATTAAATCAAAATAAATAGAAGATGAGAACGTGGATTAACGCTGATCTAGCGGATTTAAATTTAGCTTCGATGATCTTCGATTCGACAAGTCGAAATGATTCTCAACTGCTTAGTGTCTTATCAGTCATGCGCATGACTTAAATCCATTTTAAATATGTTCAAATACAATCCATTTTTATCCGCTTAATCCGTAAAAATTCGCGTTACATTCTTTTTGAAAAATGCGACATTATATTCAAACCATTACTTAAACAATCAATACTGCGTAGGTAGGAGAATAAAACAGAAAGCTAAACAAACAATTACATAGTGCAATGACACTATGCCTCACCGCTGAAGCAATTCTTCCTTCCAGTTGTATGACAGAGCACCGGTGAAGTGTCAGACTTCGAAGCCAAAATATCATACTTGGACGCTATGAGTCACGCTTAGGTGCTGAATTATTAAGAAGTCCGCCAAAGAACGACACAGCAGTATTGACTGATATTAAATGACTGCTGAAGTGTAACAAAGCACTGCTGAAGAATGACACAACAAAATGAAAAAATGACGGAAGTGAACTGTTTAGTCATACTTCCATTTATTTGAATGATGACGGAAGCGAACTGTTTAATCACAATTCGGCACCAAAGTTTCATACTTCCGTTCTCTTGCATGTTGGAAGCGAACGGTTACGTTACGCTTTGCCGATGAATAATCACCCAAAAGTGATAACGATGCGCTGTAGCTATAGAAAAGTCCCAGAGTGGCGAATTGAAAAATGGTGTGGTACGTTACACTTTTAGGTGGGGTTGGTATAAATGCACTACATAGGGTCTGCTGAAAAACTACAGAGTGATATCATTCAACTACTTGAGTCGAAAATCGGCGGAGACAATCGAAAATCAGCAGAGCTAATTGCCTCATCCCTGATAGCGACGTAGTCTCTATATCTTTGTAGCACAAATGCATTAATATAACATTTAGCCCCATAGTGGTGATATCTTTGAATCAACCAACATAGATGTAAGTGCCAATGCCCCTGGGTTGACAATTATGGTCTATTTCACAAAAGGTGTGGAGGATCTACGCTCTTTTTTATTCTGGTTTGATTAGTTTAGACCTTTTTTGTTTTTGTAAGAAGCAAAGTTAATGCAAGTAAAATGTAGTTATTCACTAAAAAAGACTTGCACTTCAGTTTATGAATATAGACATATCTTATCTATTTTAAATACACGCATGGGGTTTCAGCAGATCCAACATATAGTTCGGTGCGCTGTATCGAAAATCAATTACTTATGCTGAGAGTAGTCGAAGTACTGTGCTAAGCTTAGTCGAAGACTTGTGCAGAGCCTAGTCGAAACCATACTAAATAGCCTTCAACTGTTCAAATTGATACTTAATTAAAGGTTTGACTTGAACATCTCTGTTTTGATTAAACCTTTCAAGCCAATTCTTGGCATCACTCAATTCATTAAAGGTCTTAACCACAGCACCGGCATTAGACCAGGTCACGTCCGCAAATCTGAACAATTGTTCATTGTTTTCACCCGTCAAATGAGCGATAGGAATAGACCTGAACCTAAAGCTCACTTTATCTAAATGATCCCGAAACCAAAAATAAACTTCACCAATAGATATATCTACTTTTGCATTTCTATAATCAAAAAGAATGGTGTAGCCGAGTTCTAAGGCTAAAGTGCGCATTTTAATGCCTAATCTGGTAAAAGCGGCACTATCCACCTGACCAGTGACAACAACATCAAACGATTTACTGCTTTCATTTATAGTATAAGAGTATTCCATAGATTAATTTATATTGATTTATGATTTAGTTATAATGTATTTATTTTAAAGTGCCTACTGGTTAAGTATACGCACCATCTGTATAGTTGATAAAAGCAATATTAAATAATCAAAAAAAAAGTAATCAAAAACTAGTATATCGTATATGCTTCCGAACCAGTAGTCACGTTAGTAAGCCGAATCGATAAATACCTTGTAACTCTTGCGACGCCAGTAGTTTGCGATCCAATCGTTCCCCCTGCTCCCACTGCTATAGTGGGTGTGAAATTACCGGACGTTGCGATAGCAAAAGTAATCACATCCCCAATTTGGGGTGAAGGCATCGCAGCAAGGAGCGAAGCAGCTGTAGGAAAAGTAACGGTAGCATTGGCGTTAGCAACATATATTCCTGCATCCAATACTTGAGCAACTGTAAGAGTCACAGTGCCTCCTGTTGTAGGAGGTGTTGGATAATTCTTCACGACTCTTGATGTTCCAAAACGAACTCCATTTCTTGCTACTGTACTGGGAGCACCAATTGTAATAATATTGGTACCCGATCCGGTTGGTGCTGTAGTACCAATATTAACAGTTTTACCACCAGCCACTGTTGCACTTCCTGTTCCAATATTAATTTGATCTACCACTGCTGCATTGCCTCCTGCAATAGTTGTTGTTCTTGCCGCAGCAGGTGCAGTGTTACCAATATCAATTGTAGTTACTCGAGGATTGTCACCTAGATTTATCGCACCCACACCGTTTGTTCCAGCTCCAGAAAGAATATTGACTGTTTGATTAGCTGCACTTACACCATTTAGAACGTTCACCGTTTGTGCATCAGTAGAATTACCAAGTGTAATATCACCGGTTCCTGCCGGAGCCCCAATTACGATACTACCGGTTGTTTGGGGAGTTAAGCTAATGGCACCAGTACCACTACCACCTTCTATCGTTGTAGTGTTTGCCAGGTTAGTGTTCGTTCCAACAGTTACAGCAGTTACTCCGGCAGTATTCGCACCCGATCCGATATTAATCGTGTTGTTTGCCGCACTTGCACCGGCACCAATATTAATGGTTTGAGCAGCGGTATTTGTCCCATTAGCTATGGAAACGATATTACCCGCAGTACCATTAGCGATATTCACTGTAGACGCACCAGCGCCGGTTCCAACGTTCACTGTTTGTGCAGCGGTGGAATTACCAAGTGTAATGCCACCGGTTCCGGCTGAAGCTCCAATTACGATACTACCGGTTGTTTGAGGTGTTAAGTTAATGGCACCAATACCACTACCACCTTCTATCGTTGTAGTGTTTGCCAGGTTAGTGTTCGTTCCAATAGTTACAGCAGTTACCCCAGCAGTATTCACACCTGATCCGATATTAATCGTGTTGTTTGCCGCACTTGCACCAGCACCAATATTGATGGTTTGAGCAGCGGTATTTGTCCCATTGGCTATGGAAACGATATTACCCGCAATACCATTAGCGATATTCACTGTAGACGCACCAGCGCCCGTGCCAAGATTCACAGTTTGTGCAGCAGTTGATGATCCAAGTGTAAGGGCACCGGTTTGAGCAGAACCACCAATGACAATTATTCCTGAAGTAGTCGAAGCCCCAATTGTATAGATTGAAGCTCCTACGCCATCAAGGCTATAGTTGCCGGTTCCCACTCTTTGAGTAAGTGAAGTTGCTCCAACATTATTTCCAATCGTAATCGCATTACCCCCTATAGTTCCACTGGCTATATTAACTGTCCCGGTAGAAGTCCCTGTATTAATAGTAGTTGCAAAGTTTGAATTGTCGTTAATACTCACAGCTGCTCCCGAAGCAGTCAAACCGGCACTAAATGTTCCAAGACTTGTCCATGTTTTTGCCCCACCTATAGATGCTTGTGCTGTTGTTAAGTCAACCCAATTTTGAGTATTTGAACCGGTGCCTCCATTGGCAACGAGTAAAGTACCCGCAGTAGTGGGTAGGCCATTTAAAAGCGACCAACTAGGCGCACCTGATACTGTACTCATCAAAATAGCACCTGTAGTGGCATGTGGAGCCAAAAGAGAAACGGCACTTGTACCAGCTCCATACATCAAATTGTTAGTAGTGATGGAAGACAAACCGGTACCACCATTGGCAGCAGCAACTGTTCCGGTAACATTAGCTGCTGTTCCTGTAGTATTTTGATTCAATGTCGGAAAATTTGTTAGAGAAGCTGCACTTCCAGTAGGAGTAAGATAATCAGTACCGGCGACCGCAATAGTTGGTACTCCTGTAGTAGTTGTGTTTTTTAAAATACCGGTAG
>Ga0302213_1001065_pt1 | contig 13700 bp, 12 predicted proteins | sample II_Fen_N1_2_FD_194583 | JGI IMG/M metagenome (GOLD analysis project Ga0302213, IMG submission 194583) | Peat permafrost microbial communities from Stordalen Mire near Abisko, Sweden - II_Fen_N1_1 | ecosystem: Environmental > Terrestrial > Soil > Wetlands > Permafrost | place: Sweden: Abisko... | reverse complement strand
GTAGCAGTTGGAATCTCAGGTGCAATTCAGCACATTGCCGGTATGAAAGAGTCGGAAAAGATCATCGCCATTGACCATAATCCGAAAGCATTTATTTTTCATTATGCTGATTTCGGAATTGTGGGTGAATACGAGGATATTCTGCCTGAACTGATTGAACGGGTAAATAGTGGGTATACTTTTGAAATGGAACCGGTGAATAATTAATATGTTGTCAGGTAAGATGCAGTAAATTTTCATAAGTCAAGTAATTTGGAGTTGTACAGGAAGTTATTTCAGTGCAACTCTTTTTTATGCTAATTTTCCAATGTCTTTGAATAACCTATTCAGTATCCATTTTATTATTCCCCGCAACTTTCTGAAGGTTAAATTGAAAATTGGAGGATATATAATTCTTAAAATTTTTTTTGTGATTTTATTAGTTTGATGGATAATCAGTTTGATGTATTTTAATAATAAAGATTTCACTATTATAAAAAGATATAACTTATGGTAATTTAATTCGATATATTTAAAATGAAATTGTATTTTTGATTGTAGATACAATTAATTTAAAAATAGCTTACTACTCTAACCGTTAGATGAATAAGCTGTCCTTACTCACGTTAAAATACTCCGGATTAACCGGTGTTATTCATAAATTCTTCAACCGATAATTGATTGTAATATATTGACCAGTAGTGACTTTGTCCGGTAAGCTATGGCAAATGTTTATTTTTTACAGGATGAAATGATTTGCACTAAATTGTGCTTAATCAAACCATAAGACTTAATCACAGAGTACAAACAGATACTGTCGGGGTGACTGATTAAAGATTGATTATTCAAGTTATATAAATATTCCTGTTCTGTTCAAATTGAATTATCAAATGTATTTGATAATATTGGAGACGCTGGCCTTGGAATTAATTATTCTATAGCATCTGATATTACTATGAAATTCAGTTTGCCGGAATAATCTTTTTCAGTAATCTTAAATTAAAATGAAGAAATCAATTCTGATTGTTGCCATAACATTCATAGTGTTTGACTTACATTCCCAGTTTAAAAAAGGCGAAAGCTTTTTTAATGTGAATGGAATGTATACGAAAACTACTACTGAGACGGGCGTGAATTCGAATTTTCTGTCAGTTAAAGGAAAATATATAAATGGTGGGTTGTCTCTATCTGCCATTATTTCTGATTGTTTTCTTATTGGAGCAGGACTGGATTATAATAATCAAAAAGAAATTCGGAATTCAAACTTACTATTGCTCGACAATTCTTTTCAGGCGGAAGAAATGAATGTAAATTCTAGTTTTTTAGTACCGAATATTTATGTAGGGTATTATTACGGTATCACGAAGGGATTATATTTCAATACGAATTTAAAGCTCCGATTTGGCACAAACAGTACAAAAGTTGAAGGACAACAGGCCTACATAACCTCATTAATTCCTTCTACTGATATCAGTACTGTCTCAGAATTATCCAAAAATTATAAATACGAAACGAAAGCGGATTACTTCAGTACTTCTATTTTACCTGAATTAACCTATTTCATAACAAATAAGATCGGTTTAACCATTGGGGTGGGAGGCCTTGAATATGCTTTAAGAGGATGGGACACTGAAAATTCGAATTTTACGTTGAATTTTAATCCAAATAACTGGCAACTGGGTATGAAAATTCAATTCTGATATAATCAAGTTTTAAAACTTAATTTCATTACATACTTTAAAAGAGAGATGTAAATTCATTCAATTGACTTACAGATTGAGATCGTGAACTTAAATGAAATTGAATATCCGGTTATTTTATTTAACCCTGCTCTCAGTTCCATCCATTAACCGCTTAATATTGGGAATGTGCATCATTAAAATAAAGAAGGTACATGTTAGCAGATAATAGGAAAGTATAGAGGTTTTATGAATAATCAGGTCGGTAACTGTTAAAGTAACCCCCAGACAAACTGATCCTAACGATACATATTTTGAACTCCATTTCACTATAAAATAAACCACGACAGCAGCAAAGACTGAAAATGGCGATAGGAGCAAGGTTGCACCTAATGTAGTATTTACTCCTTTACCACCCTTAAACTTCAGAAAAATACTAAAATTATGACCCACAATTGAAGCTAGTGCTACTGAATAAATAAAGAAATCATCGAAACTGCAGATATTCTTATTTTGCAAAAAAAATATAATTGCAATGGGTAACAGTCCTTTCAACATATCACATAACTGGGTAAAAATGGCCGCTTTCTTTCCTGCATAACGGCGAACATTGGTAGAACCTGTATTACCACTACCATATTCCCTGATATTAATACCAATCATTTTTTTAGTAAAAATATAGCCAAAAGGAACTGACCCCAACAAATAGGCACCAATTAGAATAAGAATTTCAATTCCTGTTTTCATTTCATTTCTTTCAAAATACGCAATGCTTCTTCAATATGTTTCTCTGCATTTAACTGAGAGTTAAATATAAATACTACTTTCCCCTGTTTGTCCACTATATATGTTACCCGTCCGGGAAGCAATCCTAAAAAGCTGGTTGGTACACCGAATAATTTACGCACTTTATTACCGTCATCACTTAAAAGCGTATAATTCAACCTGTGTTTTTTTGCAAATTCCAAATGACTTTTAACCGACTGACCGCTAATGCCAATGATGATAGCATCTTCTTTTTTGAAGACTTCAAACTGATCGCGAAAAGAACACGCCTCTTTGGTACATCCGGGACTATCGTCTTTCGGATAGAAATAAATTACCAGGTTGTGTTTCCCTATCACCGATTCTATATTAAAGTACTGACCGTTTTGATCTTTCAGTGAAAATGAAGGAACTAAGCTTCCTACTTCTGTTGAATTCATATGTTTTGAATTTTTGGTTTGAGAATCAGCAGGTAAATTAAAATAAAGAAAAAACAACAGAAAATAAATACCCAGATAAAACCGGTAAAAGTTTCTGAATTTTCTGTACACTATATTGTCAGGAAAAATGTTTCCGAATAATCCTTTCAGTTCTTTCATAAAAACAGGTTTTATATTGATGATCCAATTGTCGGTCTGATAGACCAGCTTACGAAATTTGCTCCTGTAAATGCTTAAAGGTAACCCCCATATAACAAATATAATCAGCCATAGATTGTTCATTATTAAATTCATACATCATTGTTTGTTATTTAGATTTGAAATATGTACGATTTGGATTTATTTCTTTGGAAACCAAGGGATAAATGAACTGGTTTTCAGTATATAATCTTTATATTCCGGTTTCTGATTATTCAATGATTTTTCGAGTAATACCACTCCCGATACTTTTACTATCAATAAGGTCATTATTATTGAACCTGCTACAAACCAGTAACTTCCTGTTGATATAACCATCAATCCAAAACCCCACCACACAGCTGAATCGCCAAAATAATTGGGATGCCTGGTGTAATGCCATAATCCATTATTCAGTACTTTCCCTTTATTTAATTTGTTCTTTTTAAAACGGGCCAATTGAAAATCTCCACCTGCTTCGAACATAAATCCAACTGTCCATACAAACATACCCATATAATCGGTAAAATTTAAATGTTGTGATGTGGAATAAAGATTAACCCCCAATAATGGCATGGAGATTATCCACATCAGAATACCTTGAAGCAAAAAGGTTTGAAAGTAACTTACCCACCAATATTTTTTCTCTCCATATTTCTTTCTGAATTCCTGGTAACGGAAATCTTCGGGCTTGCCGACGTTGCGCCATGCCAGATATATCGATAGTCTCAACCCCCAGATTGCAACGAGGAGAAGCATTACAATTTTTGCCGGGGTTGTGTCGGTATTGAAGAAATAGAATGTGTTTACCATCACAAATCCCAATCCCCAAAACATATCTACAATACTGACATTTTTAATTACCACACTAACTATCCATAATGTAGTCATCAAACTTAAAATCAAAAATAATCCCTGAAAATAGAGCATTTCCTACTATTTAAATTCATGTAATTAATCAAACAACAAAGCGACTGCAATTGTTCCAATTCCGGCATTCATTCCGATTACCGGTGATATATCCACACATGAAACCGGTTTTTTGCCGGTTAGTTCAAACATTTTAACAGCATAAATCTGTGCACCTTCCGGATTGTGTGCATGTAAAACGATATAGTTCCATACAGTTTTACCGGAACTTATTTTTTCAATATGATTCATTACTTTATTTATATTGGCCTGTTGGCTGAATGTGTGGCCAAATAACACAGATTTTCCATCATTATCCATTGAAACGATAGGATTAATTCCCAAAAGATTAGCTACATACCCTTTCTGTTTAGAGACTCTACCGCCTTTAATCATGTATTTCAAATCCTTAACACTCACAAATATCTTTGCATCCTTCTTCCATTTAGTGGTTGCTTCTACTATCTTTTCTATTGATAAGCCCGATTCTATGGATTGAGCTATGCGTAATACCTGTAGTCCCAGTGCACCTGATACATTTTTCGAATCAATGACATGAATTGGTTTATTAAATTCTGCAGAGATCTTTTCTGCAGCTTTTATACTACTTAAATAAGTTCCGCTAAATTGACCTGATAGATGAATAGAAATAATGGCATCATAATGGGAGGCTAAATGGGAGTATAAATTAGTAAACGACCGTTCATTGATTTGTGAAGTTTTAGGAAAGTCACTGCTGCTTTCCAATATCTGATAAAAATTATCAGGAGTAATGGTTACTTTATCCAGGAAATGGTTCTCACCGAAATTTATATTCAACGGAAGCATATAAATCTGATAATACTCCATTAATTCCTTTGACAAGTCACAGGTTGAATCGGTTACCAGTGCAATATTCCATTTTCGGTGGGCAATAGCTTCATGTTGTCGAATCATATCATCTACCTTTTGATGGGTAATGGTTGCAATATTTTTCAGTGAATTAAATAAATCTGCAGGCCTGTCGGTATGAATATGAATCCTGCAAAGGTTTTCAGAACCTGCCACCACAATCGAATCACCAAATTCTGATAAGAAGTTTTGAAGATATGCTTTTGAAACATGTAGATCTTTTAATATAGCTTCTGAACAAAATCGAAAATTGATCACTTCATCTTCAAGTTCTTCTGTGTGTATATATGAAATGTTTTCGCTTTTAAGTAAAACATATTGGCGTATATTTTTTGATTTTATAAAATCAATAATCCCTTCGATAAATACAACAAAACCTTTAGCTCCTGCATCAACCAGGTTGTTTTTTTTCAGAATACTTAATTTTAACCTGGTTTCAAGTAATGATTGTTGCAATGTGAATAACGAATCAATGATTATTTTACGGAAATCGTTTATAGCAATATGTTTAGTGAAGATAAAATCCGACCACTCTTTTATTACGGTCAGCATGGTACCTTCTACAGGATTTGCAACAGCTTCGTACATATATGGGATCGATTTTCTGATGCTGTCTACAAATTCAGAAAGAGTGATTATACCTTTATTCTCAGTTTCGCGGCTCATCCCATAAAGAAATTGTGCAAAGATAATCCCCGAATTACCACGTGCACCAATTAAAGCTGCTTCTGCAATATAGTTCAATGTTTTTTTGTATGATTTGTCAGGCTTTATTGTGTCAAAAACCGAACGAATTGTGGACGCGAGATTTGTGCCTGTATCCTTATCGTTAACAGGAAAGACATTAATTTTATTTATTTCGGATTGATGTTGTAGAATTTTTTTTCCACCGGCCTGAAAAGCATAAAAGAGAAGTCGACCATCTATCTCAATAACCGGATTGTTTGTCATTTTATTTGTTTGTATCACATTATTACATTTCTTACAATAAAATCAATCAGCCAGCCAGGATACACACCCAATGCCAAAATGCCGATGGTTATAATAGTCAGAGTAAGTTTCCCCAGGATTGAAACAGATGGTAATTCTGTTTTGCCGGCAGTAGAAAACATGGTTGTAATAACCCGCAGGTAGTAGTATAATCCCAATACACTATTGATAATCATTGAAAAAACAAGCAGCATTAACCCGGCTTTCATACCTTCATATATTAAATAAAATTTGGCAATAAAACCTGCTGTAACCGGTATTCCTGCCAGAGAAAGCATACAAAGGGTTAATACAACAGCCATCCATGGTTTTTTCCAGAAGAGTCCTTTGTAATCTTCAATTTTTTCAGCTTCAAAGTCTTTAGTGGAAAGAAGGGAAATAACGCCAAAAGCACCAATAGTAGTAATAAAATAAGTAATCAGATAAAAGATAGCCGACTGAATTCCTTTATCACTTCCTGTTAACAGAATAATGATAATATATCCCATATTGGCAATGGAGGAATAAGCCAGTAGCCTTTTGATATTTTTCTGCTGAATGGCAAGCAAGTTCCCTACAAACATGGATAGTATGGCGATACCTGATATAATGTAAAAGATCGACTGATTTTCAAATCCTTTAATATTAAAAAAGAAACGAATAAATACAGCCAATACTGCTCCTTTAGAAACAGTTGCGATATAGGATGAGATGGGAGCCGGTGCACCCTGGTATATATCTGGCGTCCACATATGAAACGGAACTAATGCCAGTTTAAAACCTATTCCTACCAGCATCATTCCGAAACCATATAAAAACAGGGGCGGTAATTTCTCAAGGTGACTCATTGCCACCATAATGGTTGTAAATTGCATGGTGCCAAAAGTAACATACATCAATCCCATTCCAAAAAGTAAAAATGCTGATGAAACAGAAGCCAGTATCAGGTATTTTATTCCTGCTTCGATGGATCTGTCTTTTGATTTTTCAAATGCAATAAGTATATATAATGAAAGTGTAAGTGTTTCTATTCCAAGAAAAAAAAGAATAAAATGATTTGCAACAGTCAGCAATGATGCCCCGAGGGTTGAAGTAAACAGAATGATATAGTATTCTTCCCTGATTCCCTGTAGGTTTTTTAAATAATCATATGATAAGAATGTTACCAACAAACCAGAAAAGAAAATTATACCAAGAAAAAATAAGCTGAATCTGTCGATAATGAATAATGGATCAATATTGTGTGGAACTAAAGGAAGAATATAAAAGACTGAAAAAATGGCAACAATAAACGATAAAACTGAAAATCCATAAACAACCTCATAATTTCTAAAAATAGAAATTACAATCATAATTATGATCGGTGCCATAGCCAGAATCAGGAATGGAGTTAAACTATAAAAATCGGTTTCGCTCATAAAGGATTGGATATTTTATACAATGATGTGTTGCTTTTTAATTTAAATTCTTCACCAACAGGCTCCTTTTGTTGAACCGTTTTATCGGTATGCTGTTCGAGTGTTTTTAATAATGCCGGTTTGGCAATATCAAAAACAGGCTGCGGGTAAAACCCTAATCCTGCAATGATAATTACTAAAGTTATGGAAATTATTTTTTCACGTAACGACAAATCATTCATTTTCCAATCATTATTCTTCTTTCCATAAAATACTTTCTGCATAATCCGTAAAGAATACAAGGTGGCTGCAATTAATCCGAGGCATGCCAGTACAGACATGATTATGCTGGCTTTAAAAGCACCGGTCAGAATCAACAATTCTGCTATAAAATTACCCAATCCCGGTAATCCCAGTGAAGCCATTGAAAAGATTAAACCGATAGCACCCATAAACGGTGCTTTTTCCCAAAGACCACCCATTTGAGTAATGTCGCGTGTATGAATTCGTTCGGTAAGCTGTCCGGCCATAATAAACAGTGCACCGGTACTTATTCCATGGGCTATCATTTGCATGACAACTCCCTGATATGCAAGTTCATTGAAGGAGAAAATACCCAATATCACAAAACCCATGTGACTGACACTGGTATAGGCAATAAGCCGCTTCAAATCAGTTTGAGCAAAAGCAAGCTTAGCACCATATAAAATTCCTATGACTCCCAATGCCATCCCTATAGGCGCAAATGTTACCGAAGCAGCTTGGAAAAGCGGAACAATAAAACGTAATAAACCGTAAGCACCTGTCTTTAATAGTAAAGCCGCCAGAATCAAGCTTCCCGCTGTAGGAGCTTCTGAATGAGCATCCGGTAACCAGTTGTGCAATGGTACTACCGGAAGTTTTACCAGAAAGGCTGCCAGGAAACCTGTCATAATCAGCATGGCAGTGGAAGGTGCCATATGGGTGCCCAGTAATTGTATGTAGTCAAAAGTAAATATGCCGGTTGAATTTCCATGTACAAAATAAAGGGCAATAATAGAAATAAACATCAACAAGCCACTAGCCTGAGTATACAGGAAGAATTTATACGCAGCTTTCGTTCTGTTTTCATGTCCCCATATTCCAATTAAAAAATACATGGGTACCAACATTAATTCCCAAAAGAAATAGAACAGGAATAAATCAAGGGAAAGAAATACTCCGACAATTCCTGCAAGTATCAATAGTAAATTGAAATGAAAAAACCCAACTTTTACATTGATTTCTTTCCAGGAAATCAAAACGGAAATTATACCAAGCACGAAAGTTAATAACAACATCAATAGACTCAATCCATCGAGGGCAAAATGGATTCCAATGCCAAACTGAGTAATCCAATCATACTGAATGTCGATCATCCATTTGGAGCTGAATGGAGTAGGCTGAGTTAAATATGTAATGATGAGTAGCAGATCAATACTCAAGGTGATCAATGAGATGATACGTGGCCACACCTGACTCAGGTTTCCTGATATCCAAGCCAGAAAAGCTCCTGCCAACAAAATTACTATGATATATACCAGTATCATTGAGTCATCATTAAAGTTAATATTAATGCAATACCAATGGCAAATGAAAGTAAGTACCATCTTAGTTTTCCATTTTCGGTTAAACTCATAACACGGTTTCCCAGTAGTGCAAGTTTAGCAATGGATATATTGAGTTGATCAAAGAAATCTTTTTTGTCTGTTTCGGCAAGCCATACAACAGGTTTTACAAAAACAGTATCGTATACTTTATCGAATTCAAATCCCTTTTCAAAGAAGTGATTCAACCGGCTATTTTTGAAAGTTTCCATGTATGCCGGTTTCCTGTAGTAAAACCTGTATGCCAGGTATATCCCACTCAAAGCTATCACTGCTGAAATTAACTGGAACAACCACTCCATATTTTCAATGTTTTTAATCACTACTCCGGGCAATACCTGATTTACCAAACCAGAAAATAAATGGACACTTCCCAACGATGCAGGCAATTCAACAAAACCTCCAAAAAGTGACAATACAGCCAGAATGAGTAATGGAGCAGTCATAAGAATACCTGCCTTGAAAGAGGGTTCAGTATTGGTCTTGTCGAAGAAAGTAATGAAAATCATCCGGAATGAATAAAGAGCTGTCAGGAAAGCTCCCATTACTCCGGCCATCCACAAAATGATACTACCATTGATGGATGAATATGAAAACCACAGGATAGCATCTTTGCTGTAAAAACCTGCTGTAACCAGTGGAAGTGCTGACAGGGAAGCCGAACCAATCAGAAAAGTCCAGAATACTGCCGGCATTTTCTTTCGCAAGCCACCCATTTTGAATATATCATGTTCTTCATTCAATACTAAAATGATAACTCCGGCAGCCAGGAATAATAATGCCTTAAAAAATGCATGGATCATAAAATGGAATATCGCAGCCGAATAAGCACCTACACCCAAAGCCAGAAACATATATCCGATCTGACTGATGGTAGAATACGCCAGTATCCTCTTTAAATCATGCTGCGCTAATGCACTGAATCCAGCTATTAATAATGTCAATGCACCAATGATGGCAATGACTGTCTGAACAGCAGGGGCAAGGCTGAATAACACATTCGTTCGGGCTATCAGGTACACACCCGCTGTTACCATGGTGGCTGCATGAATCAACGCACTGACCGGGGAAGGGCCTGCCATGGCATCAGGTAACCATGTTTGGAGCGGTAACTGGGCTGATTTTCCCAAAGCTCCACCCAACAATAAGGCAGCAGTAATAACAGCGATGGAAGATCCTACTGCCCATTTAGCCTGAGCAAGTTGCATAATATCCTGAATGTTAAATGTGCCGAAACTAACAAATAAAATGAAAATTCCTATGATCATGGCTGTATCGCCAATACGGGTGATAATAAAAGCTTTCCGTGCTGCAGTTCCGTTTTCGGGTTCTTTATACCAGAAACCAATCAACAGATAACTGCATAAACCGACTCCTTCCCATCCGAGATACATAAGAAGAATATTGTCCGCTAGTACAAGTATCAGCATGGAACAGACAAACAAGTTCATATAAGCGAAAAAACGTGTGAATCCTTCATCCTTTTCCATAAATCCAATGGAATATATATGAATTAAGAACCCCACGAATGTAATGACAAAACAGAAAATTAATGATAATGAATCGAGGCGGAAAGCAATCTCAGCATTTAAATTCGCTGCATGAATCCACTTCCATAGAATTATAGTATAATATTTTTCACCAGTAACTGAGTTTAATAAACTAATACCGGTAATGATAGTCAATAAGGCAGCAATACCAACCGAACCGGCGCCAATCCATCCTGAAGCTCTCCGGGATAATTTTCCCCCGAAAAGAACCAGTATCAGAAAACTGATAAAAGGTAAAGCAGGAATAATGGCTATGATCGTATTCATTAAATTGATTTTAAGATTTAATTTGAAATGGTCATCAAAGTATTTAAGAATTTTATTATTGGGATTACGAATTATCGTCTTTTAATTTATTAATCGCATCAACATCCAATGTTTTGAAATGATGATACACCTGAAGAATCAATGCAAGTCCAATAGCCACTTCAACTGCAGTTACCGCCAGAATAAAAATAAACATTACCTGACCGTCGGGTTGATCCCAGTGACGTGCTGCAATGATAAAAACAAGGCCGGCACTGTTGAACATGATTTCAATTGACATAAGCATAAATACCAGGTTCCTTCGCACCAGCAAACCAACCAATCCAATAAAGAAAAGGATTCCGGCAAATAGTATCTGAGTTTCTACTGGTACTGTTAGCATAACTTTATTTTTTTATGAGAAAACGGTGTAACACTTTTTTCTTCTGACTTCCCAGATGATAGGCCCCGATAACTCCGGCCATTAAGAGAATACCTGCAATTTCCACGGCCAGCAGATAGGTAGTAAATAATGAAATTCCAACCTGCTTTGGCAATATGAGCTGCTTTCCAACAACAGTAGTTGGCATATTTCTGAGTGCAAGCATCAGATCAATGAATAATATGGCTGCCAATAATGAAGGAATGATCCACATACGGGGATTCAGCCACCTTTTCTCCTGTTTCTTCTCCAGGCCAATATTTAACATCATGGTGACAAAAATAAACAGCACCATAATGGCCCCTGCATAAATGATCACTTCCAATGCCGCTATAAAAGGAGCATCCAATAAATAGAATACAACCGAAATAGCCAACAGTGATAAAATTAAAAAAAGCAAAGAATGGATGGCATTCCTGCCTGATATCGCCATAATGGTCGAAATTATGGCGATGGTTGCTGCTATGTAAAAGAATATGTCCATATTATTTTTATGAATGACCCCCAACCCCTAAAGGGGGGATTTGATATTTAGTGTTTCATTATTTAAGTGTAAATCATCTTATAGACCCCATCAATAACTCCCCTTTAGGGGTAGGGGGTCACGGCATTAAATCCTTTACATCCACCGGTTTTTCTTCATTCTCGCCTTCCCCTTTTCCTTTTACGCCCATATCAACACCGGCTTGTTTGTAAAAATTATAGCCATGGTATTTCCCTTCCCCATCAATTAATAAGTGTTCCTTTTCATAGACCATATTCTGGCGGTCATATTCAGCCAGTTCATAATCAGGAATAAGTTGTATGGCATAGGTAGGGCAAGCTTCTTCACAAAATCCACAAAAGATACACCTGGAGAAATTTATTCTGAAGAATTCCGGATAGCGTCTGCCGGTTTCGTCTTCGGTTGCCTGTAGGGAGATGCAATCCACCGGACAGGCTACAGCACAAAGGTTACAGGCAACGCAACGTTCATTATGATCGGCATCGCGGGTAAGGACAATTCTTCCCCGATACCGTGGAGGTAAATATGGTTTTACCTCAGGATATTCTACAGTTTCCGTTTTATGGAAAATGTGTAGAAAAGTCAACCATATAGTGCGAAGTATACTGAACATACAAGTAAAAATTTAATAAATAACTATTAGTTGAAAAAAATCAATATTGCTCCGGTAATCAACAGATTTAAAAGAGCCAATGGTAAAAGTACCTTCCATCCGAATTCCATTAACTGGTCGTATCGTGGACGCGGGAGTGAGGCACGTAGCAAAATAAACACGCAAATTAATACAATAGTCTTGCCTAAAAACCAGCATATTGGAGGAAGGAATGAAGGACCCAGCCAACCTCCAAAAAACAAAGTGGCTATAATGGCAGATATAAGTGTAATTCCTAAATACTCACCCACAAAGAACATCCCGAATTTCATGCCTGAGTATTCTGAATGATATCCTGCTATCAGTTCACCTTCTGCTTCAGGAATATCAAAAGGCAGGCGGTGTGTCTCGGCTAATCCGGCAATAAAGAATACGATGAATCCAACAAACTGAGGGAAGATAAACCAACCGTCTTTTTGAGCTTCCACTATGGAATTAAAACTGAAACTATCTGCCATCATTACTACACCCATCAATGAAAGTCCCATAAATACTTCGTAAGTAAGCATTTGTGCCGAAGCTCTCATTGCTCCAATCAATGAATATTTATTGTTTGAAGCCCAGCCTCCCAATACAATGCTGTATACTCCCAACGAAGAATTCCCTAAAAAAAACAGGATTCCTATATTGGAATCAAATACTAAAAACCCCGGTCCGAATGGAATGACTGAGAATGTCAACAGGATGGTAATCATTAATATTCCCGGTGCCATGATAAAAACAGGTCTGTCCGAGAACGATGGAACCCAGTCTTCTTTAAAAAATAATTTAATCGTATCGGCTATAACCTGAAACAATCCTAACGGGCCTACCCGGTTTGGCCCAAGCCTGTCCTGCCATACTGCCAGCAGCCTGCGTTCAACCCATATCAGTCCGGCCGCTATGGAAAGCGGTACTAAAAGAACGACCAATATGATCAAAACATATTCCATATACTAATTCTTGTTTGTTGAGAATATTGTCATTACCACTTTAATTACCATTGAACCCATTTTGAGTTAATTTATGAATCTTTCCTTTACCGGGTACATCAAAAAAAGGCATTCCGGGTAACCCGACAGAAATCCCGGCTATACCCATTTTTATTTGATCTTCCAATTGTACTTTTACTTGAAATTTCGTAGTTGCAGTTTCAAGTTGTATCCATTCGCCTGTTTCTATTTCCAACTCTTTTCCATCTGTCGGATTCAGATATATAAAAGGTTCAGGTATTCTTTTCGATAGTGTGACGGCTGCTGAACTTAATTCTTCACTGCCAAAAATCTGAAATGCCGGTACTATCAAGAATTCTCCCTGTAGTAAATCAAGGGCTTGCTTTTCGGGTATGAAATACGTCCATGAAGGAATCAGGGGTGTTTCTATCAGTTTAATGCCAGTATCGTCCCCTTTCATGGTGCCATTCGGTTCATCCAGGAACTTGTTAACTGCCTGTACCGAATTCCAACCCGGCGACCAGTAAAACGGAACGAGTGAG
>Ga0302213_1001059_pt1 | contig 13774 bp, 15 predicted proteins | sample II_Fen_N1_2_FD_194583 | JGI IMG/M metagenome (GOLD analysis project Ga0302213, IMG submission 194583) | Peat permafrost microbial communities from Stordalen Mire near Abisko, Sweden - II_Fen_N1_1 | ecosystem: Environmental > Terrestrial > Soil > Wetlands > Permafrost | place: Sweden: Abisko... | reverse complement strand
CGAGGATGGACAGGTTGATCTTGCCGCCGCGAATCATCGCAAAGCTCTCGTGGCTGCCGAAAATCGACGAGCCAGGCAGCGTCGTCACGGTCTGCTTGCCCGCGTTGATCAGGTCGGCATCGACTTGATCTTCGGTCGGGAAGGGGCCAATGCCCAGCATGCCGTTTTCCGACTGCAGCCAGACTTCCTTGTCGCCGGTGAAATTGGCCACCAGCGTCGGAATGCCGATGCCGAGGTTCACATAAAAACCGTCTTCGAGTTCCTGGGCGGCGCGTGCCGCCATTTGATCTTGGGTCCACGGCATGGTTCAGGCTCCTGCTTTTTCGGTAAGGGTACGTTTTTCGATGCGCTTTTCGGGGTTCGGGTTATGCACGATGCGGTGTACATAAATGCCCGGCAGATGCACTTCATCGGGCACCATCGTCCCGGTTTCGACGATTTCTTCGACTTCGACGATGCAGATCTTGCCCGCCATCGCCGCCGCCGGGTTGAAGTTGCGCGCCGTCAGGCGGAACTGCAAATTGCCGGACATGTCAGCGCGGTGCGCCTTGACCAGCGAGACTTCGGGCACCAGCGCGTGTTCCATCACGTAGGTTTCGCCGTCAAATTCGCGCAGTTCCTTGCCTTCGGCCACCAGGGTGCCGACGCCGGTCTTGGTGAAAAAGGCCGGGATGCCTGCGCCGCCCGCGCGCAGCTTTTCAGCCAGCGTGCCTTGGGGCGTGAATTCCAGCTCCAGCTCGCCTGCGAGGTACTGGCGCTCGAATTCTTTGTTTTCGCCGACGTAGGACGAAATCATTTTTTTGATCTGGCGCGTTTCGAGCAGCTTGCCTAGGCCAAAGCCATCGACGCCCGCGTTGTTGGAAATGACGGTCAGGTCTTTGACGCCGGAATCGCGCAGCGCATCAATCAGCGCCTCGGGAATGCCGCACAGGCCGAAGCCACCAACGGCCAGTAATTGGCCGTCCTTGACCACGCCCTTGAGTGCTTCTTCGGCAGAGGGAAAAAGTTTTTTCACCAAAAATCTCCTTGTTTCAATTAAGTCGCCAAAAGGCCGGTTGCGCGCCTTGACAGGTTCTAACGATACTACGTATTCATATACGTAGTTTTTCTTAAAGGGTGAACCCGCATGCCTGTCGATTACCAGCTGGCTTTTGACCTGGCGCCGGTCGGGCTGGTGCTGTCGCGCAACCGCGCCATTGTCGATTGCAACCAGCACCTGTGCGAGATGTTCGGTGCCAGCCGCACGCAACTTGTGGGCCAGTCTTTTCAGATTCTCTACCCGAGCGCCGACGAGTACGAGCGCATCGGCGTGCGCCTGCTGCCGATCATGAATGCCACCGGCGTGTATTCGGACAACCGCATCATGAAGCGCGTCGATGGCCGCCTGAAGGGCGAGACTTTCTGGTGCCATGTGACGGGCCGGGCGCTGAACCGCAGCGCGCCGCACGAGGCCGGTATCTGGACGTTTGAAGACCTGAGCGCCAGCCGCCCAGTGACAGCCGAGCTGACCGCCAGAGAGCGCGAAGTGGCCGCGCACCTGATGCGCGGCTTGACGTCCAAGGAAATTGGCCGTGCGCTGGGCATCAGCCACCGCACGGTGGAGATTTACCGGGCGCGGCTGATGCGCAAGTTCAAGGCATCGACGACCGCCGATTTGGTGCAGAAACTGATGGCGGGGTGAGGCCGCTCAGGCTTTATTGGAGTCGCTCTCGCTGTGTCGAACCAGGTCAAGAAATGCATGCAGAACAGGTGACTGATTGCTCTCCAAATAGGCAACGGCGATACCCATTCGTAGCTTCTCGCGTTCTTCTTTCATCTCACGGAAAACTACCCCTTGGTACTTGACCTTGCGTAACGACGCTGGGATAAGTGCGACGCCTTGCCCCTGCGCGATCAGTCCCAGCAAAATATGATGGTCAGGAGGCTCCTGGATGACATTTGGCTTGAAGCCAATCTGCTCGAAAAACGCTTGGCAGTGGTCGTAGAAACCCGGATTCAGTCGGCGCTCGAACCAGAACATCGGTTCGCCACGAATGTCATCGAAGTCGAGCTTGCGTTTCTGGGCAAGTCGATGGCTGGCAGACAAGGCAACAACAAGGGGCTCCTCAAGAAGGGTTTCTACCGTCAAACCCTGGGTGTCGGTGTGCAAGCCGATAAATGCAGCATCCATTGCCCCATTCTTGACGTCCCGAACGAGGCTGATCGAATGCTTTCCCTTGGTGACGATCCGCCAGTTCGGAAAACGTTGTTGCAGGCGATCAACCACATCGGGAATCGCACTTCGGTCGAACACGGTGGTGTAGCCCACGACAAACTGCCCGCCATCAGCACCTCGTGCCGCCCTGGCAACAGCAACCGCCTTTTCCGCTTGAAGCAGCGTTCGCCTCACTTCGGGCTGGAATGCCGCCCCGGCTTCTGTCAAAGCTACCCCTGACTTACTCCGCAGGAATAGCGCCACGCCAAGTTGATCTTCCAACTGGCGGATCTGCCTGCTCAATGGGGGTTGCGAGATGTGCAATCGCAGCGCCGCGCGTCCGAAATTGAGTTCCTCACTCACCGCCAGGAAATAACGAAGCTGTCGTAGATCAATGGATTCATTCATACCGAAAAGGTATCACCAAAATGGTATTGGATGCTTTACTGAGCAAGACCTACAGTGCGTTCACGACTCAACGCAAAGGAAACTGACATGGATAACGAACGCTATTTGCGAGGCTGGGCAAAGCTCAAGGAGGTTGATGGTCAGGCTGGCGAAAATGTCATTGAAAGTCTGCGCGACATCGCTCCTGACTTTGCACGGCTGCTCATTGAATTCCCATTTGGTGACATCTATTCGAGACCCGGCTTGGATCTCAAGACAAGGGAACTTGCCGTGGTCGCGGCGCTCACGGCAATGGGCAACGCCGCGCCCCAGCTCAAAGTGCATATCCAAGGTGCGCTGAATGTCGGCTGCGCCGACCAGGAGATCGTCGAAGTCATCATGCAAATGGCCGTCTATGCGGGCTTTCCTGCCGCACTCAACGGCCTTTTTGCAGCCAAGGAGGTATTCGCGCAAGGCGAACTACATGGCCGTTACGAACAGGAGAAAGCGGCATGATGACGACACACAGCATTCACAGCGTTCTTTCTGGAGACTCAAATTGAGTGAAATCGCAGCAAAAATTTTTACCTATGGCGATGCCGATGTCTTGCGCATCGCGCCGCTAGATTTGCCACCGCCGGGTGCCGGTGAATTGCAGGTCAGGCACAGTGCTATTGGTGTGAATTTCGTGGATATTTATCATCGCACCGGCCTCTATCCGCTGCCATCACTGCCTGCAACGTTGGGCGTCGAAGGCGCAGGAGTCATTGAAGCGATTGGTCCCGGCGTGCAAGGCTTCCACATTGGACAGCGCATTGCCTACTCTGGTGCCGTTGGCAGCTATGCCACGCAACGAAATTTACCAGCAAACCGTGCGGTATCACTCCCTGAGTCCGTGTGTGATGATTTCGCTGCCGGAGCCATGCTCAAGGGAATAACGGCTCACATGCTCTTTACCTATGTGCGACCTTTGCAGGCTGGCGATACGGTGCTGATTCATGCTGCGGCTGGCGGATTGGGATTGGTTCTCGTGCAATGGGCTAAATCCTTGGGGGCTCAGGTAATAGGCACGGTGGGCAATTCTGCCAAGGCCGAATTGGCCAAGTCGCACGGGCTGGACCATGCCATTTTGTACCATCAAAACGATTTTGTTGCCGCTACACTGGCCCTGACTGAAGGCAAAGGCGTGCATTTCGCGATCGACGGAATCGGTGGCGATAACCTGTATCGCACTTTGGCCGCAGTCAGACCTTATGGCATGGCAGCAAGCATTGGACAGGTTTCAGGGCGGATTGGCACCATTGATCCTGAATTACTGGGGCCAGCCCGCTCCATTGCGCTATCACGTCCCAGTGTTTTTCGTTTCATGAGCGACTTGGCACTTTATCGAGAAGGTGCTGAAGCTACATTGAAACAATTACAGGCCGGGTTGTGCATCCATATTGGAGAAAGGCTGCCCCTTAAAGACACGGCCCTTGCCCATCGCCAACTAGAGGGAGGTAATACAGCTGGCGTACTACTGCTTCAGCCTTGACTTATTGAAGCCGATGGTCAACCTGCGATCTGGTTCACAAGCTGATAGCGAGCTGAAGCTGCCGGGAAAGCGCCAAGCAGCCTGCGCCACGGGCACGCCGGTCGTTCACGCTTTTTTAACGCTCTCCACCACCTCGGCAGCCGTACGGAAGGCTTCGACCGCCGTCGGCACGCCGCAGTAAATCGCCGCATGCAGCAGCACTTCCTGCAGCTCTTCGGGCGTGGCGCCGTTGTTGAGCGCGCCGCGCAGGTGGCCGCGCAGCTCGTTTTGTTTGCCCATCGCCGTTAGCATGGCAACGGTGATGAGGCTGCGGGTTTTCAGATCAAGGCCGGGGCGCTGCCAGACATCGCCCCAGGCTTTGGCAGTGATGTGGTCTTGAATCGGCTGGGTGAAATCGGTCACGCCTGCCAAGGCTTTGGCGACAAACTCTTCGCCCATCACCTGCTTGCGCGTGGCAAGGCCTTTGTCGTAGTTGGAATCCATGCGGTTTTTGCTCCTGAAAAAAGCTGCCAGCATAACGGCACCGAAACCGGCGAACCTCACGCCACAAATTGCACCGACAATTCCAGCCTTGTGTCCCGATGGAGAAAGCGCATGCATGAAATCAGTCTCGCCGGTGGAATTTTGAAGCTGGTCGAAGACAGCGCCTTGAAAGAAAACTTTCGCCGCGTCAGCCTGCTGCGCCTCGAAGTGGGCCAGCTCGCCAACGTCGAGCTGCGCGCGCTGCAATTTGCGCTCGAAGCCATTGCGCCGGGCACCGTTCTGGAGGGCGCGCATTTGGCGTTTGACGAGCCGCCCGGCCAGGCACTGTGTCTGGATTGCCGCCAAACCGTACCGCTGCCCGAGCGCGGCACCGCCTGCATTCACTGCGGCAGCTACCGCCTGCAAGCCACCGGCGGCACCGAGCTGCGCGTCGTTGATATGCTGGTAGCCGACGACTAAAAAGGAATTCAAATCATGTGTGTCATTTGCGGTTGCGCCGACAGCGGCGAGAAACATCCAGACCCTGCCCACGCGCCCGCCGCGCCGCAGGTCAACGCCCAAACCGGCGACCTGCACTTTGGCGCGGGCGCGGCCCGTGTCTCGGTGCCCGGCATGAGCCAGGCACGCGCCATCAAGCTCGAAACCGACATCCTCGGCGAGAACAACCGTATTGCCGCGCAGAACCGCCAGCATTTCCACGCCCACGGCGTGACGGCGCTGAATCTGGTGTCCAGTCCCGGCTCGGGCAAAACCACGCTGCTGTGCGCGACGATTCTGGCGCTCAAGCGTCGCCACCCGGCGCTGGCCGTGTCCGTCATCGAAGGCGACCAGCAAACCAGCTTTGACGCCGACCGCATCCGCGCCACCGGCGCACCAGCCATTCAGGTCAACACCGGCAAAGGCTGCCACTTGGACGCGCCTATGGTGGCCGAAGCGTTTGCGCGGCTGCACACGCACGGCGGCCCGGCGGCGGATGCAGCGCATCATCATCACGACGACCACGCCAGCGCAGAGGCCGACGACAGCACCGCACACAGCCACGACGCGCCTCACACACACGGCCACGAGCATGAACACGGCCACGGCCATCCGCATAGCCACGATCACGCCCCACACCACGGCGACGCCACCAGCCTGCTGTTCATCGAAAACGTCGGCAACCTGGTCTGCCCCGCCGCGTGGGACTTGGGCGAAGCGGCCAAGGTGGCGATTCTGTCCGTCACCGAGGGCGAGGACAAGCCGCTCAAATACCCCGACATGTTCGCCGCCGCCCGGCTGATGATTTTGAACAAGACCGACCTGCTGCCGCACCTGCAATTCGACGTGGCCCGCTGCATTGAATTTGCCCGGCGCGTCAATCCGGCGATTGAAATCATCCAGCTCTCGGCGACCAGCGGCGCGGGCATGGACGCGTGGCTGAACTGGCTGGAACACGCGCTGGACCCGGACTTTTTCGCATAAACCACCGCCGCTTTCTCACATGAAACCCCCGCTTTCCCGCATGAACCGCACCGCTGATTCGGCGCGCCCGCCGCCCATCCAGCCGCCGCCCGCCCGCCCCGTGCTGGCCGTCGGTGCGTGGCTGAAAAACACCGCCTGCCTGTTAGATGCCAACGGCTGGCAAAGCTCCGCCCTGCACGGCGACCTGCGCGATGCCGATGCCTGCCGCGCGCTGGAGGCTTCGGCCCGCGCGCTGGCCGCCCGCGCCAGCCAGCCGCCAGCGGCCATCGCCCACGACCTGCACCCGGACTTTTTCAGCACCCGCCTCGCCTTGGCGCTGGCGGAAGAATGGCAAATCCCCGCCATCGCCGTGCAGCACCACCACGCCCACATCGCCGCCGTGATGGCCGAACACGGCTTGACTGAGCCAGTGATCGGTCTGGCGCTGGACGGCGTCGGCCTGGGCAGCGACGGCACGATTTGGGGCGGCGAACTGCTGCGGGTCGCGCCCGGCGGCTGGGAGCGCTTGGGCCACCTGTGGCCGCTGGCGCTGCCCGGCGGCGACGCGGCGGCGCGCCAGCCGTGGCGCATGCTGGCTTCGGCGCTGCACGCAATGGGGCGCGGCGCTGAAATCGAGCCGCGCCTCGCGCCCGCCGTCGGCACCGGCCCGGCGCGCATGATGGCGCGCATGCTGGACGCCAAGCTGAACTGCCCCGTCGGCACCAGCGCCGGACGCTGGTTCGACGCCGCCGCCGCCGCGCTCGGCCTGCACCTGCACGAACAAACCGAAGCCGAAGCGCCCATCGCGCTGGAGCAGCAGGCCGCCCGCTGGCTCAATGCGGGCGAATCGGTGGACTTTGCGGCGCCATCCGCACAGCCAGAGGGCAGCGTGCTCGACCTCCGCCCCCTGCTGGCGACGCTGCTGGCCTGGCCGGACGGACCGGACAAGGCCCCGGCAGCGGCCGCCTGGTTCCACTTGATGCTGGCCCACGCCTTGGCCGACTGGGCGGCCCATGCGGCGCATCAGGCCGATTGCCGCATCGTATGCCTGGGCGGCGGCTGCTTCATGAATGGCATACTGACCCGCGAAGTCACCGCCCGGCTGGAAAGCCTCGGCTTGCGGGTACTGCGGCCCCAAGTCACCAGCTGCGGCGATGCGGGTTTGGCGCTGGGTCAGGCTTGGGCGGTGACGCAGCAGATCAGTCAGCTTGGGGAGGGTAGAGGTTGTCAGATAAACGCTCTACCAGAGATATTTGTGTAATCTATGTATACCTTGCTTTGAATGGGAGTTTTGGTATATTTACGGAAAAATCTTCCATAAAAAGATTGCAATTGTAAAAAATTTACAAGGAGGCGGTATGTATTTTTCAGGCTTGCGTCGGAGCATTCAAAGTCTAGAAGAGAAAAAATTCTATGACATAGCAATTCATTTTCTAGAGACGGAAGGATATAAAGACCTTTCAATTGTAGATGGCTCTGGTGATGGAGGGCGGGATGTTGTCTGTTCACGAAAAGATATGCGGATTCAATTGAGTATTCGTAAAAATTGGCAACAAAAAATCAATGATGAGGCAAAAAAAACATTGGCTGCTGGTAAGCATCATTTTATTTATGTGACGAATGTGGCCATTAGGGAAATTGATAAAGACATATTTATGTCTGAGGCATATAAATACAAAGGGAGTGTTGAGGTTTCGATAAGAGATTTGAATAAAATATCCACTTCGCTTTCAAAGGCTCGTTATGTCGAGCAAACATATGTTTTGCTTGGACTTCGAATAGATAACAGGCTTATTGCCACTCCAAAAGAAGTGGCGCTCAGTAACTTGCTTTTATTTTCCCCAGAGGCAAGGGCGCTAAAAGAAAATATAGTAGAGAGCAATCTGCTTGCAATCTTGTATAAATCCGGCTCAATTACCGATGTAGAATTAATTGAAAAAGCAAGTGACTCATTGCCCGGTTCAGTGGTTACAAATAAAAATGAAATAAGTGGCGCACTGCGACGACTAATTGGGCGCAATATTATTTCAAGTAGTCATGGACTGCTTAATTTAAGTGATGCAGAGAAAAAAGTTCTCATGGCAGCAGAAGGGGAGTATCTCCTATCAATTGATGGAGATCGAAAAAATATACTTGAAAAGTATGAATTAGATGAACCAACTCTTGATAGAATTATTGAAATTGCATTGGAAATTTCCTCTCGAGAAAAGCAATTAAATGGTGATGGCGACTTAGAGGATGAACTTGCTCGATTAATAAGCGAAAAAAAATTAAACAGGAGAAAGCAAGAATTTTATGATGATCTTTCCAAGCTGACTTTTGCTAGGGTGCAGCTTTATGGGAAAACGCTTGATCATATATTTAATACTGATACTTTTGATGTCTATCGTGCACTTGGAAATAACACTCAAGTTTTGCTGATACTTGATTCTAGCGTTGCCATGCCTATGCTTTTTGGTTTGGCTTTTGGAAATGTACATTCACGCTACGGAGCCTCATCCAAGGCGCTACATGAATTATGTAAGGCTCATGGAATATCATTGATGATTCCAAGATATTATGTTAATGAAATGGCTTCTCACGGGCAAAAGGCTATTTCATATTTGGAAACTTATGAAGAATTGCCCGATGAGGCGAGAGATGTACTAAAGGCATCTGGAAATGCCTATCTTGCCCATTATTCAAATATAGCGGAAACGCTTAAGAATAATGGCGTTGCCATATCCCTATCGGGTTTCTTGGATTACTTTGGAGTTAATAAAAATACCGCTCTTGGAAATATTGAGCAACGCATCGAAACAATACTTTTGGAATTTGGCATAAACATTATGCCAAGCAACAAATGGAGTCAAGTTGCTCGATCTAGAGTGCAAGAAAAGAAAAAACTTGGCGAAAATAGAATTTTAATTGATCACGATGCATCGCTATTGACCTTACTTAGCGAGGATACTGAGAAATCCTATATATTTGCCACTTGGGATGGAATTTTAATGGATCTAGTTGAAGGCACTTCACGCGTTTATGCAGATAATCCATCAAAAATCATAGATTTCCTAGGAATGGCTTCTGGTTCGTCTTTTGAAAGTGACAAAAGCTATTCTTTGTTGAGTTCACTTATCTATTGTGATGAAAAAAGAGTAGCAGACTTGGCTGCAAAGATCGAATCAATTCACACAAAACAAATGGCTTTCCAATTGCGGGAATTCTCAGACCGCTCACGTGTAAAGCAAGGCTCAAATTGGCATCTCAGCAATGAGAGTATTAATGAATTTTTTGCCATTGTGACCGAATAAAATCTTTGGCTGATACTTAGTCAGAGACCTTGCCATGGTAATTATATTTGCCACTTTAGCGGAAAGCTTTTGGCTGTATTCGTCGCAATATTTATTGATGAATAATGTTTGACATAAATTGTCTTGAATGAGTGCCTCATTCAAATTTCCCTAATTCCTCTGAACGCCCCCCCCATGTGCCTAGCCATTCCCGCCCGGCTCGTTGAGTTGCTCCCCGGCGAGCAAGCCGTCGTTAACCTCGGCGGCATTCGCAAAATCATTTCAGTCGCGCTGATTGACGACGCGCAAGTCGATGATTACGTCATCGTCCACGTCGGCCACGCGATTGGCAAAATCGACCCCGAAGAAGCCGCCCGCACGCTGGCGCTGTTCGGCGAACTCGCCCAGTCGCAGGCCGCCGCCGAAACCAGCGCCGCCGCAAAGGCCTCCGCATGAAATACATCGACGAATTCCGCGACGGCGACATCGCCCGCAAGATTGCCGCCCGGCTGGCGGAAGAAGCCCGGCCCGAGCGCGCCTACAGCTTCATGGAGTTCTGCGGCGGCCACACGCACGCGATTTCGCGCTACGGCATCGCCGACCTGCTGCCGCCCAACGTGCGCATGGTTCACGGCCCCGGCTGCCCGGTGTGCGTGCTGCCGATTGGCCGCATCGACATGGCGATTCAATTGGCGCTCGAACACGGCGCGATTGTCTGCAGCTACGGCGACACCCTGCGCGTGCCCGCGTCCGGCGGCCTGTCGCTGGTCAAAGCCAAGGCGCGCGGCGGCGACATCCGCATGGTGTATTCCGCCGCCGACGCGCTGGAAATCGCCCGCCAGAACCCCGAGCGCGAAGTCGTGTTTTTTGCCATCGGTTTTGAAACCACCACGCCGCCGACCGCGCTGGCCATCCGCGACGCGCACCGGACGCAGCTGAAAAACTTCAGCGTGCTGTGCTGCCACGTTCTCACGCCTGCGGCCATCACGCACATTCTGGAGTCGCCCGAAGTGCGCCAATACGGCACCGTGCCGCTCGACGGTTTTGTCGGCCCGGCGCACGTCAGCATCGTGATCGGTTTTGAGCCTTATGTGCAGTTCGCCATCGACTATCAAAAACCCGTGGTGATTGCCGGTTTTGAGCCGCTGGACGTGATGCAGGCGATTTTGATGCTGGTGCGCCAGATCAACGAAGGCCGCGCCGTTGTTGAAAACGAGTTCTCCCGCGCCGTGACGCGCCACGGCAATCAAAATGCGCAGGCGCTGATGGCGGAGATTTTTGAGCAGCGCGAGAGTTTTGAATGGCGCGGCCTGGGCGAAGTCCCCGCCAGTGCTTTGAAAATCCGCCTCGCCTACGTCCAATTCGACGCGGAAAGCCGTTTTAAATTGACCTACCAGCCGGTCGCCGATAACAAAGCCTGCGAATGCGGCGCAATTTTGCGCGGCGTGAAAAAACCCACCGACTGCAAGATTTTCGGCACCGTCTGCACGCCAGAAAACCCGGTCGGCTCCTGCATGGTGTCGAGCGAAGGCGCTTGCGCGGCGCATTATTCCTACGGACGTTTCCGGGATATTCCCGTGGTGGCGCAAAAATCATGAAACCGATAAAAAAAGACTATATCCGCCCGCTGGACATTCGCCACGGCTGCATCGACATGGGCCACGGCGCGGGTGGGCGCGCTGCCGCGCAACTGATCGAAGAGCTGTTTCTGGCCGCCTTTGACAACGAATTTCTGCGCCAGGGCAATGACGGCGCGGTGTTCGCGCCGCCTGCGCTGCCGCCCGGCGCCCGGCTGGTGATGGCGACCGACGGCCATGTGGTGTCGCCGCTGTTTTTCCCCGGCGGCGATGTCGGCTGCCTGAGCGTACACGGCACGGTGAACGACGTGGCCATGTCCGGCGCGCAGCCGCTGTATTTGACGGCCAGTTTTATTCTGGAAGAAGGTTTTCCGCTGATGGACTTAAAACGCATCGTCGATTCGATGGCGCGGGCGGCGCGTGAGACGGGCGTGCCCGTCATCACCGGCGACACCAAGGTGGTGGAGCGCGGCAAGGGCGACGGCGTGTTTATCAGCACGACGGGCCTGGGCGTGGTGGCGCCCGGCGTCGATATTGCGGGCAGTAATGCGCGGCCCGGCGACGTGGTGCTGCTCTCGGGCACCATCGGCGAACACGGCGTGGCCGTGCTGTCGCAGCGCGAATCGCTGGAGTTTGAAACCACAATTGAATCCGACACCGCCGCGCTGCACACCCTCGTGGCCGCGATGCTGCAAGCCGCGCCCGGCGGCGTGCGCGTGCTGCGCGACCCGACACGCGGCGGCCTGGCCACGACGCTGAACGAAATCGCCCGCCAGTCCGGCGCGGGCATGCTGCTCGACGAGGCGGCGATTCCCGTTTTGCCGCAGGTCGAGGCGGCTTGCGAGCTGCTGGGCCTTGACCCGCTTTACATCGCCAACGAAGGCAAACTCATTGCCATCTGCGCGCCCGAAGCCGCCGACGCGGTGCTGGCCGCGATGCGGAATCACCCGCTGGGCCAAGCCACCGCCCGCATCGGCACCGTGACCGAAGACGCGCACCATTTCGTGCAGATGACGACGCGCTTTGGCGGGCGGCGTGTGGTCGATTGGCTCAGCGGCGAGCAGTTGCCGCGCATTTGCTGAGCGCGCATCACTCTATGGCGCGGGCGTGTCCGCAGCACGGGTGCCTGAACGTATCATGACGGGGTCCAGTTCATTCATGCCCAAAAGAAAGAGACAAGCCCATGACCGTTCGCTACCCCGTACCCGACCTCAACGCCCTGCCCGACGACATCAAGGCCAAGGTGCTGGAGGTGCAGGAAAAGGCCGGTTTTGTGCCCAATGTGTTTCTGGCGCTGGCGCGGCGCCCGGCGGAATGGCGGGCTTTTTTCGCCTACCACGACGCCTTGATGCTCAAGGAAGAAAGCGGCAACCCGAACGGCTCGCTGACCAAGGGCGAGCGCGAAATGATCGTCACCACCACCAGCGCGGCCAACCACTGCCTGTACTGCGTGGTGGCACACGGCGCAATTCTGCGCATTTACGAGAAAAGCCCGCTGGTGGCCGATCAGGTGGCGGTCAACTACTGCAAGGCCGACATCACGCCGCGCCAGCGCGCCATGCTCGACTTTGCGATGAAGGTCTGCCAGCGCTCCGACGAAATCGAAGACGCTGATTTCGAGGCACTACACCCGCACGGTTTCACCAACGAAGACGCTTGGGACATTGCCGCCATCACCGCCTTTTTTGGCCTGTCCAACCGCATGGCCAGTTTCAGCGGCATGCAGCCCAATCCTGAGTTCTATTTGATGGGCCGCATGCCCAAAGCGCCAAAACCGGCGTAATGTTTCAATCAATTTCCTTTTCTACTATTTACTGATTCCCAAGGAGTTTTCATGCTGCGACTGCAAAACAAAATCAGCCTCATCACCGGCGCCGCCCAAGGCATCGGCTTGGCCACGGCTCTGAAATTTGCCCAGGAAGGCGCCACCGTCATCGTTTGCGATGTCCACCAGGGCGCCATTGATGAGGCCGTCCGGCAATGCCGGGCGCTGGACGCCCAAGCTGTCGGCTATGTGATGGATGTGACCCAGCGTGAGCAGGTTGATTCAGTCGTGGCGAAGGTCAAGGCCCAGTTTGGCCGCATCGACGTGCTGGTCAACAACGCTGGCATCACCCAGGACGCGCGGCTGGTCAAGATGACGCTGGAGCAGTTTGACCGGGTCATCGACGTGAACCTGCGCGGCGTGTTTCACTGCACCCAGGCCGTGGCTGACATCATGATTGCGCAGGGCCAAGGCGTGATTTTGAACGCCAGCTCGGTCGTCGGCATTTACGGCAACTTCGGCCAGACCAACTACGCGGCGACCAAATTCGGCATCATCGGCTTTACCAAAACCTGGAGCCGCGAGCTCGGCCCCAAAGGCGTGCGCGTCAACGCGGTGGCGCCCGGCTTCATTGCCACGCCGATTCTGGCCAGCATGCCCGACAACGTCCTGAAGGAAATGGAGCGCCGCGTGCCGCTCAAGCGCCTCGGCCAGCCCGAGGAAATCGCCAACGTCTATGCCTTTCTGGCCAGCGACGAAGCGAGCTATGTCAACGGCTCTGTCATCGAGGTATCCGGCGGCATGACGGTTTGAAAAACAAATTCCCGCCTTTTTCTGGCGCTTTTTCGCGAGCTATTCCCCTGCCAGCCGTCCGAATTGAATTTTGCGGAAAAGCACCCTTCAAGGGTAAGATGATGTGTCAATTTGCAACCAGAGCCGCCGCATGAAGCATTTCAGAATTTCGTTTTTTGTCTCGATTATCCTGCTCAGTTTTGCCGCTTGGTGGGGCCACTCCCGAGGGGGAACAGAAGGCGCGATTCAGGCTTTATTCATTGCCAGTATTCTCGCCGTCATGGAAGTTTCACTTTCTTTTGATAATGCCGTGGTGAATGCATCAGTGCT
>Ga0302213_1001058_pt1 | contig 13779 bp, 13 predicted proteins | sample II_Fen_N1_2_FD_194583 | JGI IMG/M metagenome (GOLD analysis project Ga0302213, IMG submission 194583) | Peat permafrost microbial communities from Stordalen Mire near Abisko, Sweden - II_Fen_N1_1 | ecosystem: Environmental > Terrestrial > Soil > Wetlands > Permafrost | place: Sweden: Abisko... | reverse complement strand
TGGTGATGTGGTGATGTGATGATGTGATGATGTGGTGATGTGATGATGTGGTGATGTGATGATGTGATGATGTGATGATGTGATGATGTGGTGATGTGATGATGTGGTGATGTGGTGATGTGATGATGTGGTGATGTGGTACTTTGAAGATATGAAGATTTATTATTAATTATCAGTTATTTCTAAATCTGTGTAAATCTGTAATTCTTAATCTGTGTAAATCTGTATTTCTAATGTGAAAATCTGTATTTCTAATCTGTGTAAATCGTTTTAATTCGTTTTAATTCGTGTAATTTTTATTTTATGAAGAAACATATCCCCAATTTTATTACCTGCCTCAACCTGTTTTCAGGATGTGTAGCGGCATACCTGGCTTTTAAAGGAAATTACCAGGGAGCATTTTTTGCCATTTTACTTGCTGCTGTATTCGATTTTTTCGATGGATTTGCTGCCCGTTTATTAAAAGCCTATTCACCCATGGGGAAAGAGCTTGATTCACTGGCTGACATGGTGAGTTTTGGACTGGCACCGGGGGCAATTGTTTTTTCCTTATTAACTGAAGCAGGTATAAATGAATGGGTACCATTCCTGGGTTTTCTGATACCTGTTTTCTCAGGACTCAGATTGGCTAAATTCAATATCGACGAGAGACAGACAACTTCATTTATCGGACTACCTGTTCCGGCAAATGCTATTTTCTGGGCAGGATTAGTTTATTCTTTCTCTCCTTTATTACTGAATTTCAGTTGGATTTTATTAATTTTGATCGGGGTTTTCTCTTATTTGCTTGTTTCTGAATTACCTATGTTTTCACTAAAATTCAAGAATGTAACCTGGAAAGACAACCAGACACAATACTTTTTTTTAATGGGATGTGTTGTAATATTGTCATGCTTTCAGGTAAGTGCTTTTGCCATTATTATCGGATGGTATATTGTCATGTCGTTTGGAATGAGTTTATTCAGATCATCGAAATAAAACAGAAAGAATAACTTCAATTATTTAAGCATCCGGATTCAAATAATTTTCTGTTACCAAGGCTTATTTGTACTTTTGTTCAAAATCCATCATCCATGTCAATCAGCATAGCTCATCTCATCAAAAAATACGGAGAACAAACTGTTCTTAACGACATTAGCTTTGAAATTGGCGAGGGTGAGATAGTCGGATTTCTGGGTCCTAATGGTGCAGGAAAAACAACCACCATGAAAATTCTGGCAGGAGCTCTTTCATATGATACAGGAATTGTAAAAATTTGCGGTATAAATGTCAGTAAAGATCCATTGATTACCAAGAGCTTTATTGGTTATTTACCGGAACAAAATCCACTTTACCCGGATATGTATGTGAAAGAATACCTTCTTTTTGTAGCCGAAACGTATGGCATGGGAAAAGAAAAGCACAAACGGGTAGAAGAATTAATTGACCGGGTAGGATTGCGTTCGGAGTTTCATAAAAAAATCGGGCAACTTTCAAAAGGATACCGACAACGTGTAGGACTGGCACAGGCATTGATACCAAACCCGAAGGTATTGATACTTGATGAACCCACCACCGGACTTGATCCAAACCAACTGGAAGAAATCAGAAGTTTGATCCGTGAAATTGGGAAAGACAAAACTGTGTTACTAAGCACACATATCATGCAGGAGATCAAGGCTATCTGTAACAGGGTGATTGTGATAAATAAAGGGGATATCGTGGCTGATTATTCCGATCTATCGAAATTAAAAGAATTTGCAGAAGACAGCCTTCATTTTGAAGTGGAATTTTCCAATAACATTTCACAGGAAGAACTTGAAAATATCGACCAGATAACGGCTGTAAAAAGTATCAGCGAAAAGCATTTTACGATAATTGCAACTGCAGATATTCGTGCTGACATTTATGATTTCGCAGTACGAACAAATAATAAAATACTGATGATAAAACCCGTTGAACGGAGTATGGAAGAGGTGTTTAAGAGCCTGACGAATTAAAAAGTCGAAATATGACTGAAAAAGAATTAAAACAACATATTCAAAGAAATTTTCCCCGCGAAAATGAAAAATGCGAATGGAAAGAATTCAAGTTTCTGAAACATTCAGTTTCAGGTCGTATTGGAGAAGATTTAGTTTCTTATATTTCGTCTATTGCCAATATGAAAGGTGGACAAATAATTATTGGTATTAAAGATAAAACATTAGATATTGTTGGTATTGAAGATTTTGCAGGATATTCAATTGAAAATATAAGATACAGAATAATATCTAACTGCAGTAATTTAAATTCAGAAAATTTTTATGTTGAAGAGATTGTTTGTAGTGATTCACAAAAGGTAGTTTGGATTTTTCATGTTCCCAAACATCAATTTAGATTGCCGGTTTATGCTCACAAAAAAGCATGGCAAAGAATAGATGACAATCTGGTAGAGATTTCGCATGCCAGGTTAAACTCGATTTTAGGAGAGGTCAGATTATTTGAAGACTGGACGACTGCGATAGTTGCCGGAGCAACCATTGAAGATTTAGAAGAAGAAGCAATAGATAAAGCCAGAAAGGAATTTATAAAACGTAATCCAAAATACAATGAGGAAATTGTATTTTGGGATAATACTAAGTTTTTGGACAAATCAAAACTGACCATAAAAGGTAAAATTACTCGTACTGCTCTTATTTTACTCGGAAAAGAAGAATCTGAACATTATTTAGGGGCATTTGTAAAAATCAGATGGAATCTAAAAACGATTGAAAATCAAGATAAAGATTTTGAAATATTTTCCATCCCGCTAATATTGAATGTAGATAAAGTATATGCTAAAATCCGCAACCTGAAATATACTTATTTGCTGGATGGAACATTATTCCCGGAAGAAGTTCTTAGATATGATCCGTTTAATATCCGTGAACCACTAAATAATGCGATTGCACATCAGGATTATACGTATGGAGCAAGAATTAATGTTGTTGAATTTGAAGATGACCATTTAGTTTTTAGCAATTACGGCACTTTTCTACCAAAATCTGTTGAAGATGTAGTACTTCACGATGCACCTGAAGAAGTTTATAGGAATCCTTTTTTGGTAGAAGCAATGAAAAATTTAGGTATGATTGAAACTCAGGGTGGAGGTATAAGAAAAATTTTCAATATTCAACGTCAACGATATTTTCCGATGCCGGATTACGATTTATCCGATAACAAAGTAAAGGTAACTATTACCGGGAAAATTTTAAATGAAGAATTTGCTCTAATCTTGAAAAAAAATCCAAAATTATCTTTGGAAGATATTATTTTACTGGATAAAGTACAGAAAAGGAAAATTATACATAATGATGAGCTCAAATATCTTAAAAAGAAAAACTTCATAGAAGGAAGAAAACCAAATGTTTATCTTTCAATTAAAGTTCTTGAACCAACAAAAGATGAAAGTCTGATTGCAGAATATATCACTAACAAAAGCTTTGATGATAGTCATTTCAAAAAAATGATTGTTGAATTCATAAAAAAATCCGGAATAGTAAAGCGTAAATCGATAGACAATTTAATAATATCTAAACTGTCTTCAACTTTAACGGATGAACAAAAAAAGAAAAAAGTTACTAATTATCTTAGCTCATTAAGTAAAGATGGAAGAATCGAAAGCCTTCCTGGTTATCTTTGGAAATTAAAGCTATAATTTATTTCTTCCGTTCATTTATTTGAACGATTTAGACGCTTTAGACGCTTTCTTAGACACATTCTTAGACGCTTTAACTAAATATATATTGATTACTAGCAGATTAAAAACAAACAGATTTATTTTTATCGTTATAACTTTGGGGAAGTTATATAAAAAAGATATATGGAAGAGACCAATTTTGACATACGAAACAACCGGACCGGCGAAAAGGAGTTTGAGAACGCGTTGCGTCCACTGACATTTTCGGATTTCAAGGGTCAGAATAAAATTGTTGAGAACCTGAAAATCTTTGTTCAGGCTGCACGTATGCGAACCGAATCGCTGGATCATGTGTTGTTACACGGGCCTCCGGGATTGGGAAAGACTACCCTATCAAACATTATTGCCAATGAACTGAATGTTGGTTTTAAAATCACATCCGGTCCGGTACTGGATAAACCGGGTGATCTGGCAGGATTGCTCACCAGCCTTGAACCGAACGATGTATTGTTTATTGATGAAATCCACCGACTGAGTCCCATCGTGGAAGAATACCTTTATTCGGCCATGGAGGATTACCGGATCGATATCATGATCGACAAGGGACCCAGTGCACGATCCATTCAGCTGGAATTGAATCCGTTTACCCTGATTGGTGCCACTACCCGGAGCGGCTTGCTTACTGCACCCTTACGTGCACGTTTTGGAATTAACTGCCACTTTGAGTATTATGATATTGAAGTCATTACCGGGATTATCAAACGTTCGGCTCATCTGTTGAATGTAGAAATTGAGGACCAGGCAGCCCTGGAGATTGGTGGGCGCAGCCGTGGCACCCCCCGTATAGCGAATGCCTTACTTAGAAGGGTCCGGGATTTTGCACAGGTAAAAGGAAACGGCAGCATTGACATGGAAATAGCCATATATGCCCTTGAAGCATTGAATATCGACAAATACGGACTGGACGAAATAGACAATAAAATACTGACCACCATCATCGATAAATTTCAGGGTGGCCCTGTCGGATTAACCACCATTGCTACTGCACTGGGTGAAGATTCGGGCACACTGGAAGAAGTATACGAACCTTTCCTGATTAAGGAAGGTTTCCTGAAACGTACACCACGGGGACGGGAAGTAACCGATCTGGCTTATAAACATCTTGGAAGAGTGAGACTGGGAGAGACAGGGACGCTGTTCTAAAAAAGGAGTGAGGAGTGAGGAGTGAGAGGTGAGTAGTAGGTAGTAGGTAGAAAGAGATAGAAGAAAGAGGAAAGAAGTAGTTATTTATTTGATTTTTTATTGATCTGAAAAACTATTATGTATGGAAGGACTTATAACTATCAGGACATTTACGTGGTCGACCGATTATGAAATGTGCAAATCGTATCTTGAATCGTTTGAAATAGAATGTTACGGACAGGATGAAATTCTAAACCGTGATTATGCAAATGCAAACGGAGGCATTAAGCTGCAGGTACAATCAGAACAGGCAGAGGAAGCCATAAAACTGCTCTTGGATGCAGGTTACCTGAAGGCAGAAGATTTTGAACCATCAACTGAATTTAAATGGGTGGAAAAACTGATGAATTATTTTAAACGGAAAGAATAGATAGATCTTAGATTTCTTCTTTTCTAATAAATAAGTTTGCAATTGTGCCCACACAGCTTGCACAATAGACTTGGAGTCATATTAGAGAAATTATATCAATAAAAGAAGAAATAAAATGTGTATTTTACACCCAACAATGCATTCACGAGAGCTGGAATGTCCGGACTTTACAAGAACGTATGGGCAGTATGCTTTATGAACACACTGCTATCAGTAAAAAACCGGAACTAATATATTCAATGAGTTGGAATTATTAAAAAATTAAAAACAGAAAAGTCGCATTCAATATTATAATTAAACAAAATCAACCTTCTTAACTTACGGCTTAACTATGGCACAACAAATGAAAAAACTGGCGAAAGAAACCGCCATTTATGGGGTGAGCAGCATTTTAGGTAAATTCCTGAACTGGATGCTGGTCCCCCTTTACACATATGTACTTGCGAGTTCCGCAGAATACGGTATTGTTACAAATTTGTATGCCTGGACGGCTTTGTTGCTCGTTATCTTAACATACGGCATGGAGACGGGTTATTTTCGTTTTGCCAACAAGAACAAAGATGATGCAGGCAATGTGTATAGCACTACTTTAATAGCAGTCGGAGTTACTTCAGTCCTGTTTGCAATCGGCTGTGTTATTTTCTCCCACTCAATCGGTACTGCCATGGGTTATACAAAACACCCCGAATACATATCCATGCTGGGTGTAGTGGTTGCTATGGATGCCTTTGGTTGTATCCCCTTCGCATATTTACGGTATAAAAACCGACCCATTAAATTTGCAGGACTGAAGCTATTTATGATTTTTACCAATATATTTTTCAACTTATTCTTTCTGTTGATTTGTCCATGGTTGGCAATAAAAGCACCGGGTCTTATCAGTTGGTTCTACAATCCTGATTACGGTGTCGGTTATGTCTTCGTGGCCAATCTTTTATCAACCATTCTGGTAACCATTGCCTTATTGCCTGATGTATTTGTTGTTAAATTTTCATTCGATAAAGTTTTATTAAAAAAAATGCTTGTTTATTCCATGCCTTTGCTCATTTTAGGAGTAGCAGGCATTATGAATCAAACCCTGGATAAAATACTTTTCCCGTTCTTAATGCCCGGAAAAGCAGGTGCAGCCGAACTGGGTATATATGGTGCCACTTCTAAAATTGCCATGGTGATGCTAATGTTTACACAGGCATTCCGATATTCATATGAACCCTTTATTTTTGCTCAGAATAAGGATAAAAACAGTTTAACAGCATATGCCGATGCCATGAAATTCTTTATTCTCTTTTCTTTGCTGATTTTTCTGGGAATGGTTCTATACATGGATGTGTTTAAATACATTATTCAACGGAGCTATTGGGCTGGTTTAGACGTTGTACCCATTGTATTGTTCTCATTTATATTTCAGGGGATATTCTTCAACCTCTCACTCTGGTACAAATTAACGGATAAAACAATGTACGGAGCGTGGTTCTCAATATTGGGTACCATCATCATCGTTGTACTGAATATAATTTTAGTACCTCTTTACAGTTACATGGGATGTGCGTGGGCTGCCTTTGTATGTTATTTAGTGATCATGCTGGTATCCTATTTTTACGGACAGAAACACATGCCTATCAAGTATGATCTTAAAACTATCGGGCTTTATACAGGTGTTACCGTGTTATTTTACGCGATCAGCCTATTCATTAAAACCCCGTATACAAGCTTAAACGTGGCTTTAAAATCAATATTAATGGTGGCATTTTTAGCATTACTGATAAAACGGGATTTCCCCCTACGATCAATACCTGTCATCAATCGTTTTATCAAATAAGTTTAAATGAACAAACTGCATATTCTTACTCCTGTAAAAGATTCGCCGGAAATAGCACTCCGAACCATAAAAAGCATAATGGATTCAACTATTACCGTGGAATTCAGTTATACGGTATACAATGATTTCAGTACGGAAGAAACAACAGCTATACTTGAAAATGAATCTAAAAAATTGGGGTTTACGCTGGTTAATTTAAATAAAATTACCATGCATCCTTCTCCAAATTATTTATTGATATTACAAATTGCCCAACAAAGAGCTAATTTTGAAAACGCTCATTTACTGATTATTGAATCAGATGTACTGGTTGAAAAAAATACGATCCAACGCATGTACGAATATGCTTTAGAACTTGATAATCCCGGAATGATCGCCGCTATTACAACAGATATGAAACACAAGGTGAATTTTCCATATTTATATGCAAAAAAAATAAGTGCGGATGTCGTGAATTCTAAAAAAAGACTTCGCTTTTGTTGTTCAATATTGACTAATTCTCTGTTAAATTCATATAATTTTGATATTTTAAATCCTGAAAGAGCCTGGCATGATCAGTTTATATCTCAAAAATCCATTGAACTGGGTTTTAAAAATTATCTGATTACTTCGTTACCGGTTATTCATATTCAACATAGCATTTATCCATGGAAACACCTGAAAAATTCACAACCATTTAAGTATTACTGGAAAAAATTTACCGGGATGTTTTCAGACAACTAATTTGTATAATTAAATCTCTAATAATATAAAAATATGACTTTTATCCAATTGAGCAACCGGATTTTCAACGAATCAGTACAGGCATACCATGAGACTGACCATGTTGATTCTCCCATTCAAAATCCCTATGAATTTAAGACCATAGAGTATTATCTGTATTTAAAAAACTGGATTGATACTGTTCAATGGCATTTGGAAGATATCATCCGTAATCCTGAAATAGATCCGGTTGAAGCACTCACCTTGAAACGACGGATTGATAAGTCGAATCAGGAGCGTACTGACCTGGTTGAATTGATTGACAGTTATTTCTATGACCAGAATAAAGATGTGGTGGTGAAACCAACAGCTATTTTAAACACCGAGAGCCCTGCATGGGCTATTGACCGTTTATCAATTCTTCGCCTGAAAATATATCACATGCAACAGGAAGTGGATAGAAAAAATTCTTCCCCTGAACACCATGCGCAATGCCTGATTAAATTAAATATATTACTGGAACAACAGGTTGATTTGTCTACATCAATTGATCAATTAATCGAAGACATGTCCAAAGGAGAAAAGAGAATGAAAGTATACAAGCAAATGAAAATGTATAACGATCCTTCACTGAATCCGGTTTTATACGCTAAAAGCAAATAATGTCAAAGATTCTCATCATACGATTTTCGGCACTTGGTGATGTTGCCATGACCATTCCGGTGATATACTCACTGGCGCGTGAATATCCTATGCATGAAATAACGGTATTGAGTCGTGAATCATTCTTGCCCCTGTTCCGTGATTTGCCTTCCAACGTACAATTTAAAAGTGCTGATTTAAAGGGAATACATAAGGGAATTGCCGGCCTGAATTTATTGTATAAAGATTTAAGCGATCAGGGATTTAATTACGTGGCTGATTTTCATTCAGTGTTACGTTCGATGTATCTTCGGGTAAGGTTCAAGATTGACGGAGTAAAAACAGCCTCCATTGACAAAGGACGGAATGAAAAGAAAAAATTAACCCAAAAGAAAAATAAAACATTCGTCCAATTAAAATCAGGCTTTACCCGTTATTATGAAGTTCTTGAAAAATTGGGATTTAAGTTCGATGTTAATTTTGATACAGTATTTGCAGAAAAAGACGTACACAGTTCTGAAATAATCAGTTTTACCGGCGATAAAAAAAACTTCAAATGGCTTGGGATTGCTCCTTTTGCCAAACATAAAGGTAAGATTTATCCGCTGGAACTTCAGGAAAAAGTCATTAAACATTTTGCTAACGATCATCGGGTAAAAGTATTTGTGTTTGGTGGGGGGGAAACTGAAAAGGCAATTGTTGATGAATTGGTGGTAAAATATCCTTCCCTGATATCCACGATCGGGAAATTGAACATGGGCAGTGAATTGCTTTTAATGAGTCAGCTTGACCTTATGTATTCAATGGATTCAGCCAACATGCATTTAGCTTCCCTTGTAAATACACCGGTAGTTTCGGTATGGGGAGCCACGCATCCATATGCCGGGTTTATGGGTTGGAATCAACCTACAGGGAATGCCATTCAGGTTGATTTATTTTGCCGACCCTGTTCCATTTACGGACAAATACCTTGTTACCGGAAGGATTATGCCTGTTTGTATCAAATTTCACCGGAGAATATCATTCACCACATTGAAAAAGCTCTTTTTGATTTATGAAAATTGTACTTAACCCCGCATATAACATTTTAAAAACGTTTGTATCAAACGTTCCTGATCTTTTTGAACTGGAAGGTGAACTTGTTTATACCGCCCGGAATCAACTCAGGCATTTTTCGGTCGAAGGTTATGAAGTTATTGTAAAACGCTACAAACAGCCCCATTTTATCAATCGGATAGCATATACATACTTTCGTCAGTCAAAAGCGCAACGGGCCTATGAGTACGCCTTCAAATTGCTTAAATTGGGCATTGATTCACCGGCTCCGATTGCTTATATTGAACAATACAAATCCGGCCTGTTAAGTCATGGATACTTTATTTCGATCTTTGAGAAAAATTATTCTGTCATTCGTGAATTTATGTCCGGAAACCAGACAGATGATTCGTTGCTGAAAGAACTTTCACTTTACATAGCCGACCTGCATAACAAAGGTGTCCTGCATTTGGATATGTCACCCGGCAATATTTTATATTTCAAGGAAAAAAATAAATACAATTTCAGTCTTATCGATATCAATCGAATGCAATTCATGTTATCAGTATCCAAAATAAAACGATTTAAAAGTTTTAAGCGGTTGGCTGAAAATGAAAGTGTATTAACAATCATTGCAACACTTTATGCAGAAGCTTCAAATTTAAATGTAACTGAAACAGTTGCAGAAATAAATAAGTATAGTACTAAATTTTTCTCTTCAGGAAAACGCTCTAAAACAAAAAATGACTCTGAATCATGAGAATAGGGTATGATGCCAAGCGGTTATTTTGTAATCATCGCGGACTGGGTAATTACAGCAGGGATTTGATTCGAATTTTAAATCAATATTACCCGGAAAACCACTATGATTTGTATACTCCGAAAATCAAAATCGATGTTCATATCAATCCTGTTACCACACAAATAATACAACCTGCCGGTATCTATAAATTACTCCCTTCATCCATCTGGAGAAGTGGGGGGATAATAACCGACATTAAACGCCGGGGTGATGATATTTTTCATGGCTTAAGTCAGGAATTGCCTGTTGGGATTGAAAAATTACAGATAAAAAAAGTCATCACTTTTCATGATGCCATATTTATCCGTTATCCGGAGTTATATCCTTCAACTTATCGTAAGATATTTACCGTGAAGAACAGGTCAAGTTGCAGCATTGCCGACCGGATCATTGCCATAAGCGAGCAATCAAAGCGCGACGCCATTGAGTTTTTTCATGCAGATGCTTCAAAAGTCGAAGTCGTTTATCAGGGATGTAATAATATTTTCAGGCAGAAAGCTACTACTGAGGAAAAAGCAAGGATTAGGACAACATACAATTTACCGGCTAATTACCTTCTATTTGTTGGGGCAATTGAACCACGCAAAAATATAGCAGCAATTTTGAATGCCATCTATCAGGAAAAAATTGATATCCCGTTGGTAGTCGTAGGCCGCCAAACAGAGTATACGAAAGAATTGCTGAAATTAGCTGAAGAACTGAAAATTACACCTCAGATATTTTTTTTGCATCAGGTAGAAACCATTGATTTACCAGCCATTTATCAAATGGCACAATTGTTTATTTATCCTTCCATATTTGAGGGATTCGGGATTCCTATTTTGGAAGCACTTTGTAGTGAAACACCGGTAATAACTTCTGCAGGAGGTTGTTTTGAAGAAGCCGGGGGTGCTTTCAGCCGGTATATTAACCCTTTAAATACTCAGGAAATTGGCGTTTCGCTCCTCAAAGTACTTACAGACAGCAGCCTTCAGGAAACCATGAAAAAAGAAGGTACTTTGCATGCCTCAAAATTTACTGATGATAAAATTGCCGGTCATATGATGAAAGCTTATCGTAACCTCATTTAAGTCTTTTCGTTTGTTGGTGTAAAAGCTCCTGCTTCTTTCAGGAAATTACGTGTTGTATCAAACGCCACACCTTTAGCAAGATAATATTCCATCATTTTTTTAAAGCGATTGATCATTTTATCACCGGAGTTCCGACGTATAATGTATGATATATTGCGTTCAGGATATTCATTCAGATTTGTAAATTCCCACGGATGAAAATAAAGTACGGCATATCCCCTGGATTTCAACACCCTGTTCAGGCAAATAAAATAAAACCTTAATGGAAAATTATGAAAACTAAGCCAGAATAAAGGTATCCGCCATCGGGGTGTTACTGCGGAAGGTAATTCCACCATCCCATTTGAAACAGAATGCCATAAACAAGACATTTTTAAATTATTATACCTTCCGGGTATAAAGGTTGGATTGGAAGAACTGTCATACAGATAACCGGCTTCTTTCATTTCTTTATAATCAACCGACTGCATTCTGGCCATCCTAAAACCAATCAGGTTACCTCCTGATAACTTGTCCAGAGTATCCTTTGACTTTTGATAATCTCCGGGTAAAAAAACCTGGTGCAAACAACCATGTGAAGCTACTTCATGCCCATCGTGTACAATCCGTTGCAAAACCTCAGGACGGTTTTTCACAAAATTTACCGTACAAAAGAAAGTGGCTTTTATATTGTATAACTCAAGCAGGTCTAACAACTTGTTTGTACCCGTTTCCGAAGTGTTAAGCTGATCTTCAAAAGAAATTTTACCATTATTTTCGAGTGGTAAATCAAATTCTTCTATATCAAATCCGAGTAATATTGTCTGTTTCATTTATAGTTAAAACCAATTTAGATTTCATATTACGTTTTCTATCAGGTAAACTGTAAGCTGTAAAATCTTTAGTATAAAGTTCGAAACAAAGTTTAAACCAAATAATGGTACAGGGTAAAGCTTTCAGGGCATATGGCCTTATGATTTCTGTCCGGATAAAAGGTGGAATAATATCTGTGGGTGAAAGACTGGTAAGAATAAATGCAAAAACCATTAATCCCATATCCCATTTACTTCTTTTCCAGGGTGCAGCAGTATACCAGATAGCAACTCCAAGCAAGGCAGTAATATAACCGCTTGACTCACTTCCCGAACTAAACAGAACAATGAACATTAATACCGAAGCAAGAATAAAATATCGAAAAGCCAGGTTCTTAAACTGCTTAATACGCAGATATGCTGATCCGAATAGCACCAATCCGCCGGCAATCAGGTATAAATCGGAATAGGATGTTGAATGTGATATTTTTCGAACAATTCCTAAGAAAGAGATATTTGTATATTTAGCGAATGAATTTAAATCGTTCTTATCAATCAAATCATTAAACCACGCCAGATATTGAGAAATAACATAACCCGGGGAAGAAATAAGCATTGGAAGTATAAAAAACAAAATACTCCATGCAAGTGCGAAAAGACCGTATTTTACTTTGTGTTTTGAAAAAAAGAAAAATGCCAGTCCACCAAGGCTATAAATCTTCACAAAAGCACCCAACATTATAAAAAAAGTAGCCCAGCCCTCTTTTTCTTTTTCGACAAAAACAAATGAAAATATAACACAAGCAGCAATTGCAACGTTGAATTGTTGCATGAACAGGGAAGTCAGGAGTTCATTGGCACAAAACCAGTACAGGAATAATTGCTTAGCTTGCGGCAACTCCTTTACTGCATAATAAACAAAGGCACCGCTGGCAATCAACCAAAACAACATTCCCAACCATTCGGGCAAGGCCGCAAAAGGTGCAATGATAAGACTAAAAAACACTCCGTAATGATTAATATCATAATACTCGGCAGGATAGACAACATATAATGGCAATTTGTTGAGCGTATGCCAAAATACATGTCTAAATATCTGGAAGTTATTTCCACTGTATCCCATGCTATATTTTATCCATGAAATCAATGGCAGTATGATTACCCAAAGAAAAAACAAGGTTTTAGGATTCCTGAAAAAAGGGCTTTCAAAGAAATGTTTAATATATTGAATGATTTTATTCATTTTAATTTTTAATATCAGGAATCAGAATAGTTTGATTTAAGATCTCAATATCAGGAATTTATTTTCTCAATTTTCTTCCCGTTGTATAACCTTGCAAAGTAAGGAGGCCGGTTTTTTGTTTCAATGAAAATGCGTCCCAGGTATTCTCCCATGATGCCCATCGAAAGCAATTGAAACCCACCTAAAAAAAGGATAACAACCATCAGGGTAGGATACCCTTTAACTGCGTCACCAAATATTAAAGCATCAATAAAAACATAAGCCATATAAAAAAAAGCTCCTAAGGACACTATGATACCAATGATGGAAGAGAGTCGAAGGGGTGAAATGGTAAATGAGGTAATTCCCTCAATCGCTAATTCCAATAATTTAAAATAGTTCCATTTTGAAAATCCTGCAACCCTTGGTTGTTGGTCAAATAAAATT
>Ga0302213_1001056_pt1 | contig 13795 bp, 6 predicted proteins | sample II_Fen_N1_2_FD_194583 | JGI IMG/M metagenome (GOLD analysis project Ga0302213, IMG submission 194583) | Peat permafrost microbial communities from Stordalen Mire near Abisko, Sweden - II_Fen_N1_1 | ecosystem: Environmental > Terrestrial > Soil > Wetlands > Permafrost | place: Sweden: Abisko... | reverse complement strand
CAAAGAGCGATGAAAGTCAGATCAACTGCCGGATTACTTATTCATTTGTTTGGCAAAATGTCTATTGCTTTCGTTAATCTAATTTTTTAAATACTGATTCGCATTATTAGGTAATCTAAATGATCCAATTGCTATTTGTAAATAATATTTTCTTTTATAATACCCTAACTAATTTTGTTGTTGATCTGAATTTGTCATTTATCACATTAACAACATAAATTCCTTTTGATTCCTGAATTTCTAATTCAGAACTATTTTTATCACATGATTTCAACAATTTACCAGTTATATCAAAAACATTAACTCTGGAAGTGTATTCAGAACCAGAAATAATAATCTTACCTTGACCTGATCTGATGATTATATCACTTTCTGAATTGAAGTTTGCTTTTAAATCTGTAATATTTGCCTTTAATAGTCGTACAAAATAAGCTCCACCAGCAACGTTCCCCGACAAAGGAGTAAATTTCACAGTAATTTTACTTTTACCCTCAACCATTGAAGCAGGAATTGGATATTCTACATTTTTAAATTCATTTACCTTCCATTTACCAACTATGTTTTCAGTCACAAGTTTTACACCATCTACAGAAATATTGAAAGTCCTGTTTCCTCCTTCATTTCCCCAATAACGAACCATTAACGAAACATTTGTTTCACCCTTGGTATTTAGAGTGTAACTGAAGTATCCACTAGCATCACGCCATGACTCATTATTATATGTTCCTGTTCCGGAATTAGAAGACAGAATTGAATGATCGGCTTCAGGTTGTTGTTGTCCTGGTTGAACAAAATCGAGAGTTCTATTTTCCAATAATAATCTAGCTGTTTCTACTGCTGACAATGAATCAATGACCGACTTATATTGAGCTGTAGTAGGATTCATCCAATACATCATGTAACGAGAGTCATGAATAGTATAAAAGGGTACTAATTGGACAGTATCAGCTCCAAACAATGGCGTATCAACCCCTTTAAACTTATACGTAAACTGTTTCCCTTGTACAGGCATTAATCTATCTACCAATGTAGAACGATTATCATCCACCAAAATAGGCGCTTCTGTAACAGAAAGCTGAGTACCACCTGCAATATGAGCCCATCGGTTAGCATCGGCTACCAATCCGGATAAATCCTGAGTGCCGGTTTTAGCTCCCAGCAAAATAGGACCATGCAAAAACGCAATATACGAAGGCACATTAGGTAACTGCTCAGCACTGTTATGCATTGGCATTATTATTACAACAGAGTCACCTGTATTCCAGGTTCTATTAATTGGGATGTATGACTGCGGTTGTTGTGAATATGCTAATGTATCACCATTTACAACGATTTTAAGTTTCCCCGCAGTTACCCATTTTGGATAACGTACCATTAAACTGACTGAAACCGAAGCAGCATCTGTTATTGTAATTTTCGTTTTCTCTTCGTAAGGAAACTTAGTTTCTTGTTTCAGTTTTATGGCTTTATCGGACCAATTAAGCGTAGAAGCAATAAAAAGATTTAGAAATAATGAATCATGCTGATGCGTATAAATAAACTCACCATATTTTCCATGATTTTCCATACCTGTTCCAACACAACACCACATAGCCTGTTCAGGCGCGGAATAAACACGATAATGACGAGGACGAGCTGGGGTAAAGTAAACATAGCCACCGTGGTCAGGGTGTTGAGTAGAAAGAATATGATTATACAAAGCCCGTTCATAGTAATCCGAGTATTTTGCTAAAGGATTCATCCGAAACAAATCCTCGGTCAATTTCAACATATTATTGGTGTTACAGGTTTCTGGTCCTTCAACACGATTTATATAATCTATGCATGTAGCTGCAGCCGGAAAAACCTCAGCGCGACTATTGCCTCCGGATGCCAAACTACGTTTACCGGCTACGGATTCCCAAAAAAAGCTAGCAGCAGTTATATAAGTTTGGCTTTTAGACATTTCTGCAATCCTCTGAAATCCAACGGCTTTTGGTACTTGTGTATTGGCGTGTACATTATCCAGATTATCCACCTTTGTTGCCATTGAGTTAAGCAACCATTTGTGAGAAAAACGTTTAGCAACTGTCAGATATTTTGCTTGTCCTGTCATTTGATAAGCATCTGCCAACACTTCGTTCATTCCACCATGTTCATTACCAAGCATTTCTTCCATTTTAGCATCTGTAAAACCAGCAGTAAGAGTGATAGCCCAATCGCAGAATTTCAGGAATACAGTTTTAGCATCTTCATTTCCGCCATACACCCAAGCATCACGCAATCCGGCATAGGTTTTATGCAAATTATACCACGGAACCCAGCTACTCCAGATTGGAGCCATATTACCTGTTTTGATGATAGGCCAAATAGAATCACTTTTCACCACTCCACCGGCATATCCAACTCCCCAGTTTGGATATTTAGTTGTATTGCTATCCTGACATAATTTCAGTTCTGCAACCATGTAATCCATTCTTTTTTTACACTCTGCATTACCGGTAGCAGCGTAATGGATAGCCATTGCGGATAAATAGTGACCGCCAATGTGTCCATCTAAACCATCACTCTCCCAGTTACCATATTTCAGAGCTTTTGCAGGTAATTTTGCGACCTTGCGGTAAGGTGCAAGCAAACGATCAACATTATACTTTAAAAGCGTTGTTACATTTAGATCCTGTGCATGTTTGAAAGGACCATCAAGAAGCGTCACGTCACTAAGATTAAATGTATTAGGATACAATTGGCTCTGTGAAAACAAGCCTGACGAAAATAGGACAAAAAGGATTGATAAATAAATTGACTTTTTCATATTAGATATTTTTTGAGATTTTTATTGAGACCCGTCGATTGTTACGATTATTCAATCCGGATTATTTACTAACCATGGACTTTTAAGCTACGCAACCAGACATAATCTCTAGTAGGTTTACAATCCTGACGAAACAGAATCAATCTATTCCTTCCGTTTCAAGCATTTCTACCGGAACAAATTCTAGAAAATCCATCATAAATTGTCCAGATCGAACAGCTTTTACTTTAAACACATGATTTTGTGCTTTGTCAAACTTATACGTTCCTAAGACACGGCGTAGAACAGCATTACTCTGTCTGGCAATTTTCTGTCCATAACCAACAGGCGCTTTATAGGTATTTGGTCCTTTCATGTAGCCACGGTTTCTCATCATTTTATCATTTTCTAATCCAACAAGATCTTCAGAGTCAGTTCCAGGTTCTATATAACCAATAAGCGGATCACTAGCTGAAATACGTAAGTCAAGCGGAATTCCACAAGGCACACCATCCCAATAAAGTTGGGCTGCACCACGCCAGGCAGTGGGTTGATAACCGAAACGAACTTCGTAAGTTCCTGCAGGAACGGGTGGAGTGATCATGGAAAATTCATACATACCTGCGAGGAAAATTTCGTCTCCTTGGTAATCAAGATACCCATCACAAGCGTTCAAATAACAAAAGCGGGTATCTTTGGTACAAGTGAGGCGTTTGATATAGTTTGGAGGAAATACCCACGAACGAGGATTTTTCTTATCATAATACCTCATATTATTGTTGGTAATTTCCGAAAAGAAAGATGCGCCATCCATCCGAATGCGTTTTGTCGACATTTCTGCAACTGCCTTATTATCGTAGATAAGCATTTTATCTATTTCGTGATATACACCATTTATTGCATCCGAGTCTTTTGCTATAATCCGAATGGCATCGCCCGTTTCCCGTGATTTATTTATCAGATTCGTTTCACCTGAAGAGCGTTCTTTTTTAATCTCGATGATCGTGTTAGGGCACATAGTTTCAATATACTCATACATATCAAATTGCTTCAACATGTGATCACAATCGTAAGCATCAATAAATTTCGTTGCAGTAATTTTTCGTTCAATCAGGTGATAGGCCATAAACATATTTAATGGATTCCTTCTATCTGTTACATCAGTTGAAGTCTCATCATTATTTCCGGTGTAAACATGTTGTTCGGCATATGCTTTCAAATCTTCATAACTATTTATACCATACTTTTTTAAGGTCTCGTCGCTTTCTAACAAAGCGGTGTATCCATATTTACGTGAAAGTGGGATTTCGTCTTTGGATCCCCCACCCTGCGTATTTAATTGAATATAATTGTAGTCCTTCGGATTATACAAATAATCACGCGTTAGTTTCAAACTATCGACAAGGTGAGTCTCATTTAGAGCTTTGGCAAGAATAGAAAACCGTGGATTGGACTCTATAGCTTGTACAATATTCAACAGCGTAGGGTCAATCACATGATCTATTTCGTGAATTATTCCATTGCTTACTTCAATATCCTTTTTAAGTATTGCTGAGTTATTGTTTATGTAAAAGAAAAAGGCATTGTTATTCAATCTAGAAGAAACAGACACAAAACGATCGCTCATGGTACTATAAGGTAACAGTCCATCAATAAAATTTTCCGTTTTAATGGCATAATCTTTTATCAAATGGTCATAAGCTATTTTCTTAAGCGTATCGGCCTGAAAATCCCTCAAAGAGTGCTTTCCTTTTAACTCATAGTATTTAAACATCGCTTCGTTTGTAGGTGCAAACAATGTATATTTTCCGTAGGTATTTACCAGGCCAAGCACCTCGGTAGTATCAAGCAATTTCTTGAATTCAGAAAACTCATCGGGGCGATTTTCCAAATATGCACCCATCATTTCTTTTTTAAACGTAAAAATAGTAGTTGGCTCATCTTTACAGGAGCATAACAAACCTGCTAAAAACAACATTATTATGAGGTTGTTTTTAAGCAGACTTTGTAATTTTAGTTCCAAATTATTCTTTTTCATATTTTTAATTTTTTATTATAAACCGTTGAGAGATTATAAATGACTAAGACACTGAGTTATTATAGACGTTGATTTCTTGAGAAAAGTTCCCTATTAGGTTATCACTACTTTTCAAGAATATTATTGTTGTATTTTAAAAATTAGCACTCAGATAAACAGACTAGTAATTAGTCGAAGCTGGAACTCCATTTACAGGTGCTGTACCAGTTGTATATTCTGAAAACACAGATGGATTAACCGGTTTAAAAATCAACTGCGAAAACATATATAAGTTCTGTTTCCAAACCTTGAAATCGTGGTATCCTCCGGGGATTACATGATAAATATGAGGTACTTTGTTGAGCACGCAATACTCATGAGTACGCAGGCTGAACGTAATGAGATTGTCTTTGTCGCCACATGAAATCCAAAGCAATTTCAACTTTTTCTTCGCTTCATCGGGGTTGGGTAACAATTCTTGAGGAGTTTTAGTATTGGGTGCCGACGAAAAACCTCCGACCCAGGCAAAAGTATCAAGATTGCCCAATCCGAAATTCAACGATTGCCCTCCTCCCATTGATAATCCGGCAATGGCCCGATGTTCGCTATCTTTAATTGTGGGATAATTTGTCTCGATAAAAGGAATCAAATCAGTCAGCAAGTCTTTCTCGAAAGTGGCAAAAGCCGCAGCTTTACCATATACATCACCGGTAGCACGATCATCTTTCATAGCACGTCCGTTAGGAAGCACCACAATCATGGGTTCAACCGCCTTTGAAGCATACAGATTATCGAGGATTACCTGTGGTTTCCCCTGATTGAACCACTCTTTTTCATCCCCTCCAATGCCATGTAGTAAATAGAGTACCGGGTATTTCTTATTTTTTGAATATCCGGGCGGAGTATAAACCAACGCTTTCCGGTTGGCTCCAACCGTCACGGAAAAGTAAGTAATTGTATCAATTTTCCCATGTGGGATATCGCTACGCACAGCATCGAAATTAGCAGGTACTTCCTTAGAATCCTGAGCACTAACACTTAATGCAGATACAAAAGTAGCTGCTAGTACAAAAAAAAGTTTTTTCATGATATTATACATTTTGGTTTTGCAAGACTATTATTTTAAAACTCACCCAATATTAAATCTGGATTTTGACCTGTTATCGATTTCTTTTTGATTGGATTTCAACCTTCTTACCAAAATAAGAAACTTGCTTTTTCACGGCGCTTACCGTTATTCCATTTCCTTCAGATTCAGCTACGAAAACAACATTGAAAATACGTTTAGCTAAGCTACCCGGGTAATTACCCTGTTTGTCGCCAATTGTGAGAGATTGAGCTTTTTCATTCCATTGGAACGAAATAGTTGCATATCCCCCTTTTTCATAGTTGTAATTATCACCTTCATCTTCGTATAAATCAAACTTGGCATCGGCTCCTTTGTACACTCGGATTTCAAGTGTATCGGCCGATTTTTCACCAGCATATTGGATAATTTTGCCCATTGGAATAATGGAGCCGGCCTTTACAAACAACGGTATTTTGTCCAGAGGAGCATCTGTTTTAATTGTTTGACCTCCGTTAAAGCGTTTGCCCGTCCAGAAGTTGTACCACCCGGCTGCTTTGGGTAAATACACATTCCATTGGGTAACATCGGCTTCGGTAATTGGTGCTATCAGCAACGATTTTCCAAACATATACTGGTATTGACTTTTTACGGCAGCACTATCTCCGTTAAAGTCCATCACCATTGGTCGCATCATGGTCGATCCTTTTTTTGTAACCTGCCATGCCTCGGAATAAATATACGGAAGCAAACGATAACGAAGATTGAGCATCTTACGCATATTATCTTCTACCTTTTGCCCATATTTCCAAGGCTCGGTTTCGGTCATGTATCCATGTATGCGGAAGATGGGGTTGAAAGTTCCCCATTGATACCAGCGGGTAAGTAACTCCTGAAACTTTTCATCGGTATATTGGGAATTCCCGGGACGGAAGAATCCGCCTATGTCGGTCGTCCAGTAAGGTAAACCGGTAATGGTATAGTTTAGCCCGGCAACAATCTGACGTTTATAAGCATCCCATGTTCCGCCAATATCGCCCGACCAGTTGATAATCCCGTATCTTTGCTGACCAAGAAAAGCTGAGCGGGTAAGGATGCAAACACGCTTATCGGATGTCGTTTTTCGTTGCCCTTCATACACCGCCCGACTTACAAACAAGGGATAAGTAAGGCGATAAAAGTCTCCCAACCCGAGATAGGTTTGTTTGCCCTTTACACCATCATTTTCCGGTTCTGTAGCATCCATCCACCACGAATCTACACCTAAACTAAAGAGGTTTTGGTTCAAGGCATTCCAATGGGTTTCGCGACCTAGCGGATTAAAAACATCGACCCATGGACTATTGGGGATGAACAGATTTTTGGTTACATACCCCTTGCCTATTTCGGAATTCTGGTCCAGGTTTTCCCAGACTGAAATATTGAAATGCGCATTCAAATCGTGTAATTCCTTGATAAAACCTGCCGGATTAGGGTAATAGGTTTCGTCGAATTTAGGAACACCCCAACCATGTTTTCCCCAATACTGCCAATCTTGCACTATCACATCCACCGGAAGGTTTCTTTTGCGAAATTCCTTGACTGTTTCTACCAAATGAGTACCGGAACTGTAGCGTTCGCGACATTGCCAAAAACCGTAAGCCCATTTAGGAAACATGGGTGCATTGCCAGATAGGTCGCGGTATGAAGCAATAACACTATCGGCTGATGGACCGTAGAACACAATATAATCGAGCATCTTGGCATTGGGAGAACGGAATGTTGTTGAGTTGTCACTCAGTTTCCATGATAATTTTGGCGTGTTGTTTGATTTACAAAGTACCTGTACCTGATGTTCGCCGGCTTTCAGATTCACCAATGTTCCGGCAGTAGGTGGTAACCACATATTACTTTGGTCAATACAAGGTTTTCCGTCGATAACCACATATTGACGGTTGCCCATATCACCTAAATCCAGAAAAATGGAATAGACTCCATCTTCTGTAACATTAAACTTACCTTGATAAAGCGATTGATTTTGAGATACTTTTTGAGTACCTGAAGTGGTAGTTACTTCAGCCAGTTGGTTATTACCTGAAGCAGATTGTTCTTGTTTTTCGAGTGCTATAAAATTGTCGGCCGGATTAAAATCGGTAAGCCCATACTGATGCCATAACAAACCATAACCTTTGCTTGAATAAATAAATGGAATGGCGATTTGCGTATTCACCTGTGTTAACCTACGCGCTACGTTTTTCAAATTGTACTGCCCATCCTGAAACTGACCCAACCCGAAAATATATTCGTCACCCGGCGATTCAAAACTCTGCTCCGCCGCAAAGCAAGGTTCGCCCTGAATGGAATCGGGAGTTAACTTTCTTGCACCTTCTTTTTCATTCAAAAATACGTTGCCTGAATTATCAGCATACGATAACTTGCCGGTTTGTTTATCGAGTAATACGGTAAGTTTAGAGGCTTTTATTTCAAGTTTTGTTGGTAAATCGGTAACCTGAAAAGCCGGAGTTCCGGCTGAAGAAGTAAAAACTAGTTCCGGCAGATTTCCTTCTGTCGCTTTGTAGAATTTTATCCTTACAGCATTGTCGGCCACAGGAGAAATACTGAGAGTTCCATCCGATAAAGTAATATTTACCCTGTCGGACAATTGTTTAAAGCCTTTCACAACTTGCCCCTGACAGAGAACAGGTAATAGGCAGATAATTAATAAGTGTTTTATTTTCATTTGCGAATAATTATTTAGAAATAATTGAATTAAACTCTTACTTCAGATTATCATCAATTCAGATGAATACTTCCGTGAACACAAGTTTTATAATCGTAATTATTTGATTGTTTTATTGAACAGTAATATTAATTTCTCCTGTTATCAAACCATTTGCTTCAGCTTTAAGAGTTATTGTTCCTGTTTTCATATCTTTTAAAGGTCGGAGAATAACCAGTGCTTGACCGAAATATGTTTTACAGATCGAGTTGTTAAAACTCTCCATATCAGTAGGACATGCATTTCCCGATCCAGCTATTTCACCAACTCCTGAAACCGTAAACGTTACAGGCACATTCGCATTTGGAATAGCATTTCCCTGAGCATCGGCAATTTCAACCTTAACGTATGACAAGTCATTGCGGTCGGCTTTAATTTTAGACCTGTCGGCAGTAAGTTTAATTTTGGCAGGAGCTCCTGTCGTTCTCAGTTCTTTTGAAGCTACTTCTATTCCATTTTTCAAAGCAATGGCTTTTAAAACTCCTTGTTCGTAAGGGACATTGAAAGTAACAGTTAGACCAGTGGTATTACTGACAGGTTTCTCAGCGATTACTTTACCATTTAGTTCAATCCTAATTGCCTCACAATTTGAAAAAACCCTTACATCCATCATTTTACCTTCACTTCCAGCCCAATTCCAACTTTGATATTCATTCGGCCACCCCCAGTAGCTATAGGTTTCTTTCATTCCTTCGGGAATTGGTTCATGAACCACCATTTCAATTTTGCTGTTATTCCAAACCACATCACGGTATAATAATTGAGGTTTTTTAAAACCACAAATGTCAATATCACCGCAGAATGCGTTGAACCAGGGCCAGGGTTTTAACCCAACCCGCTGAACCTCTTTTGGGTCATAAGTTGAGTTACCACAACCTGTTTCGCCTAGATAATCCATGGCGGTCCAAACAAAATCGCCAATTACCCACGGATTCTTTTCAACCTGATTCCAATAACCATAGGCCTCTGCCGCATACGATTCTGTGGCAACCATAATTCTTTCTGGAAATTCAGCATGATCGGCTTCGTACTGGTTATTCAAATAATTGTACCCGCCTACATCCAAATCGGCATAGGCTGGAGCGGTAGTTGACCATTTCTGCCCCCAATGATCCCAAAATGTGCAGATAGCCTCGGTAACCGGCCGAGTTGAATCAAGCGTATGAACTTCTTTTACCAGTTGTTTTCTTATGGCAAAACCCAACGAATCAGCTCGCTCGTTTATCTCATTGCCGATGCTCCACATAATAACCGATGGATGATTTCTGTCCCGGTAAATCATTGACTTCAAGTCTTTCTTCCACCATTCCTTGAAATAAAGATGATAATCCTGAGGGTTTTTGGGTCTTTCCCACATATCAAAAGCTTCATCAAGCACAAGAACACCGTTTCGGTCGCAGGCATCAAGAAATTGCTTAGAAGGTGGATTGTGACTGGTGCGGATGGCGTTAAAACCATAAGCTTTCATTAGTTGCACACGCCGTTCTTCAGCACGATCAATGGTTGCCGAACCTAAAAAGCCGTTATCATTATGCATGCAACCACCTTTTAGAAGTACTTTTTTACCATTCAACGTAAATCCGGTTTTTGCATCAAAATGAATAGTCCGTACACCGAAAGTTGTACTAACTTTATCAGTAACAATGCCATCGGAAATTACCTGAATTTCGGCGGTATAAAGGTTTGGAACTTCTACCGACCATAATTTTGGTTGAGGAATGGAGATAGCCTGAGTGAAAACTTCACTTCCTGTTGAAATAGTTTTTGACTGTGATTCAACCGTTTGAACTATTTTTCCATCAGAATCGAGAATGTTGATTAAAAGTTTTGAAGCCGTGCTTTTGCCCGATTTATTTTCAACTTCTGATGATATACTCACAATTGCATTGTCATCAGCAATACGTTCCGTATTAATGCAAATCCCATTTTGCGCAATACTTACCGCTTGTTTTTGGATAAGCCAAACGTGTCGGTATATTCCCGAGCCACTGTACCAACGAGAATTTTTACCTTCGTTTTTTACTTTAACAGCAATCACATTTGGCTTGCCAGCAGAGTTAAGAAAATTGGAAATATCATAATCAAAAGCCGTATAACCATAAGGTTGGTTACCCAAGAATTTACCGTTAATCCACACATCACAGTTCATATAAACACCATCAAAACTGATGATAGTACTTTTATACTTTACATTTGAATTTAAAGTAAATGTTTTACGATACCAGCCCACCCCGCCAACTGTATAACCGGTAGCTGTGGCTCCCTGGCTTTCTTTGGAAAACGGACCTATCACCTTTCCGGCTTCCTGCCCCGGAAGTTTTTCAATGCTCCAATCGTGGGGTAAATCAATATCCCGCCACGTTTTATCATTAAACGAAGGTGTTTCGGCACTCTTTGCATCTTGCAACGAAAATTTCCAATTATCGTCGAAAGGTATCTCTCGTTGAGAAACTTTGGCAAAAGACTGAGTAAAAAAACAGGTTATAACTGTCAGTATTATTGGGATGCGATGGTTCATAATTATTTCATCTTATGTTTATTCGTGCAAATAAATTAACTCATATAAAAAAATAGATTTATTTAGCTATGCTTGCTTCAATAACTGCTTTATAGGCTGGTTTTGGATTCAATTGTCCGTCAAACAAAAGCGCATCCTGTCCACGGCGCCATGAACGGGTATCACTTAGTCCCCAGAAGGTTACACGTTCGATCGCGTCGGAATGGCGCATAAAAATTTCGAATAGTTTTTTATATACTTCAGCCTGCTTTAGATAGTTCTCAGCCGGAATTTTTCTGTCGCCCTGATTCACACTAAAAGCTCCACTGTTATCGCCCGTTGCAGTTACGTCAAGTTCTGTAATAGAAACCTTCAGTCCAAGCGATGTGTAGTTTTCAATGGCTTTTTCAACATCGGCAAGGTTAGTATCCAAATGCCAGTGTCCTTGAATCCCAACACCTGTGATAGGAGCACCTTCTTTAATGAGACGCTTAAGTAGCAACATAGAGCTGGCGTGTTTTCCTTTATTTTCAACAGCACCCTGTTCAATATTATAATCGTTGTAGTATAACTTAGCTTTAGGATCAGCTTGATGCGCCCATTTAAATGCTTTGGTTAATACATCCGGTCCGACAACCTTATACCAACTGAAAGTTCGAAGATTTTCTGTCGTACCGTCACCACCATCGGCGATGGATTCATTGAACACGTCCCAACCAATAATGCGTCCCTTGTATCGTCCTACCAAGGTTTTGATATGTTTCTTCAAACGTTCCAGCGCAACATTCTTACTTGCCATATCGCCTTTGATACTGCGTGCCCACATCTCATCCATTGAGAGGCGTGGTGCTTTTGGATCAAAACCCATTCCTCTCGGTTGTCTTGGCTGTTGAACTTCCTCAGTCTTCGGGTTTACTGCCTGAAAAAACCAGTTTGGAGTCTGTGAATGCCAGCCCAAGGTATGCCCCCACACTTTTAACCCATTTTTCTCACACCAATCAACCATTGCATCGGTTGTTTTGAAGTTATAAGTATTTTCCGACGGATGAACTGACTCTGGCTTCATGCAATTTTCCGGAGTAACAATATCGTACTGCGCTTTAATACTTGCCTGATAAGCATCATTATTCGATGTAAGATCATCCGCACAGCCGATAAGAAATTTTCCGGCAAATGCTTCCTTTAGTGACTTCTGGGACAATGTATTGTTCTGGCTATGTACAGAGACTGCTAATGTCTCAATCAGGATAAAACCTGCAATAAAAAATTTTCTCATTAGAACGTATTAAATTTAATTCGTTATTTTTTGTATATATCAAACAGTTGCATTTTCCCAATAATCTTGTGTTTTTGATTCTAATTCTTCAGTTTTAAACCTGAGTCAAAAGAATACTTACAGCCTTTTTTGTATTAATAATTTAACAACCAACACATCTATGGTAATAAGGCCTGAATCCAGATTTATATTTCTATAATTCGTTTCATTGATTGCTTCCCAGGGGTAAGCAATTTATTGCACAAAAGTATAATAGGTATTTCTTCATCTATTTTTATTATTTCTAAATTACTTATTGACTGCAAAAATATCCGTTATAGCATTGTTTAGACCCTGCGAACCTACTGAAAGTTTAATCATACCTGCACTTCTAGTGCTTCTGATTACAACAAGTGCACGTCCATGCCAGGCTTTCCGAGAAGTAGCAACGTAAGGGTCTATATCTTTGATATTTGCATTGTCCACACCGGCAATTACACCTGGACCACTTATCTTAAATTCCAATCTATTTTCAGCATTGGGCTGTAGATTTCCATCTTTATCCGTTACTTCAATAGTGACATAAGATAAATCCTGCCCATCGGTCAATATTTTCGTACGGTCGACAATTAGTTTAATTTTAGCCGCATCACCCGAAGTTTTCAAAATGGTTGTTTCCACTTCTTTATTATTCACTACTCCAACTGCTTTTAACTCGCCATTGGTGTAAGGCACATTGAATGTTGCCTTGAATTGTTGTTCCTCCGTTGTAGATTGTTCACCCATCAGTTTCTGATTCAGATAAAGTCGAACTTTCGGATATTTAGAATAAACTTCAACTTCCAATTCCTTTCCTTCATATCCCGGCCATGTCCAGCTTTCCCATGTTGGCCAAACAGCCCAACCGGTTGTTTTTATTTTCCCCGAAGCGGGATTTGGCTCCCGGACGGCCATATAAAGTTTTTCATTTTCATTATAAAGCATGCTTCTGTAATGCGAAATCGGTTTACGCCATCCTGTCAGATCAATATCGCCACAATAGGCACCATGCCAGGGGAAAAATACCCCTTCCCAATGTTCGCCCGGTTTATCGTCCGGATAATACCAACGTCCAATGCTCGATTCACCTAAATAATCAAGCGCCGTCCAAACAAAATCGCCCAGAATATAATTGTGACTTTGCACCATTTTCCAATTGGCAAAAGCATCTCTCGGATACGATTCGGTTTGAACAATAATCCTCGAAGGCACTCTCTCATGATCCGATGGAGCGCGATGTAGCTGATAATTATACCCGCAAATATCATGTGTAGCCATTAGCGGATCGAATATGTCCCAATCATTGTCCCATGCCGTCATAGCTGATGTTACAGGACGTGTTGGGTCATTCTTGTGGACACAATCCACAAGCATTTTGGCTATCGCAACCGCT
>Ga0302213_1001055_pt1 | contig 13800 bp, 13 predicted proteins | sample II_Fen_N1_2_FD_194583 | JGI IMG/M metagenome (GOLD analysis project Ga0302213, IMG submission 194583) | Peat permafrost microbial communities from Stordalen Mire near Abisko, Sweden - II_Fen_N1_1 | ecosystem: Environmental > Terrestrial > Soil > Wetlands > Permafrost | place: Sweden: Abisko... | reverse complement strand
AAAAATTGACATTCTTTGCTTACAGTAATGGATTCTTAGTATTTTTCCAATCAAATCATTTTCTATTTATGAGCTACGACATACGCCATATGCATTTTATTCACATTTTGCTTTTTCAAAATTTTCTTTTTGAAAGCTTATACCGTGTTTATTGAAATTTTCAATATCAAAGCTATTTCACTCGATGTAAATCCTTCGTAAGCAAGTTCAAGAACCTTCTGGTCGCTAGAACTTAATTTTTTCAAAACAGGTTCCTGTTTATTTTTTCGCATTACATTGTGAAAAATCCCCCTGTTATGTGTTTTATCTGGTTGATACTTCTTAAGAAAACGTTTGGTCTCAACCATCATAGGTACGGGATTCCCATTTTCATCAAATTTGTGTACCTTAATGTATAGTCCATAGAAAAAAGAATCACCATTATCCATAAATCTCCTATGGTACTTCATCCAAGAAGATTTACGTTTTAGAGGCGAGAGCGACATCAAAATCTCATAGCCTATTATCTTTGTTTTAAGCGAGAAAATGCGATTTTTGGTATATGTCAGGTTGAAAAGACATTTTAGATATCCGAGAATCTTGAAATTTCACTTGAAAATTTAATACAGAGACAAACCTATAGTATAAAAGTAACCGCTGTAGATTCTGAGCCGAAACGGGTATGGAGTGTGGAAGTAATAAGTTCTTACGTATCCTAAGAAGTAATTATCAAGAATAAAAAGATGTTTATTAAAAACCAATCTGACTGATAGTTGGAGGGGTTTGTTGTACATCCGAGAATAGTTAACAACCTAAGATACGGTATATGCACTTAGCATAGTCAATAGTACTTTATCGCTTACAGCTAAAAAATCATTAAATCGTATATAAGAATAATCATCTGACTGACTTTGAACAACAGGCTTAAAATACTTTCTCCCAAATTCTCCAACCTCAAAAATCTGATAACCATAACCGGATAAAAAACTGATGAACTCAGATAAATGCTCCCCTCTCTCATTTACTTCGATTATCAAAGTAGGCGACCAACCTAATAAGAGACTTTTGGCACCATCCAATACCTTTAACTCATGCCCCTCCACATCAATCTTAATACAAGCAGTTTTAGAAGTGTGTATCCTATCGGCAAATAAATTATCGAGGGTATTAATGCGAATAATTTCCTGATGATCTATCACAACATCTTCGGATAGCGTATCTTTTTCAATCGTACTACAATATGACGATGCATCAACTATAAACTCAATTGTTCCTTTTTTATTGGAAGCACCAACATCGAATAGGGTATAATTTGTAAAACTATTGAGTTTGCATCGTTCAATATTCAACTTATTGACTTCTGAATTCGGTTCGATAAAATATACCGATCTGTTTTCAGACAAAGATAAAAGAGAGCGTAATCCCAAATTTGCGCCAACATCTATCCAAGGGATGTCAATTGGATAAAAATCATTCAAAAGCTTTTCTGTAAAGTTTAAAGACTGAGAGTGCCATTTGTAAGATAATGCAAATTGTGCCGTTTTTGCATTATCTGCGGTTATGCTTGTTAATACACTTTTACTATTTAAAAGTTCTATTTTCCACATATTATCTTTAGCAGGTAAATTTACATATCGAACTAATAAACGAACAATAAAATGTGGAGAATACTCATAAATAAAATTATACATTTTAAATAAATATCTATTTTGAATAGACCAACTGAGTAAAAGTCCGATATGTTTAAGGACAAAGTTATATAATGACTTCATTTTAGATTGATTTCTTAAAACTTTTTTCAAATTTAAATATTACCCGCTCAAATAAAAGAAAAAACAGCTTTGGAATTTTGTATTTATTGATACGAATTATTCGTTCTATATCGAGGTAGTGCTTATCATAATCGGCGAGGACGCTTTTAGGTATTAATTCTTCCAAGACCATTCTCCGTTCCTGCTTTTCAAGAATTGAATTGGTGTTACTTATTCCCGTCATATCAAAACAGGTTACATCCAGGTTTGTGTATTTCACTGATTCATTCTGCAAACCTACCACATTCAAATACCATTTCCAGTCAGAAACAATTTTCAGATTTTCATCGTACAATCCATATTTTTCAAACAAACTTCGCTTGATAAATGCCGGAGAATGATTCATAGCCCCCTTATAAAAGGTAAACATTGTTATGCTACCTTGTCCACTGGTATCCCTGAATAATTTCCCGTTTGGCATATATTTGAGCATATTTCCATAATAAATACTACAATTGGGTAATGTCGCAATCATTGTTCCAATTACATTTGATGACGCCAAAATATCTCCTGAATTCAAAAACTGAACATAGTCACCTTGTGCAAGTTGAATACCTTTGTTCATGGCATGGTAAATACCATTATCCTTTTCACTAATCCAACGTACTTGAATCCCATTGACAATAACCTCACCTTTCAATGATGCATCACTTTTCATTAAACACATTTGATTAATCACTTGACTCGAAATGTCAGTGCTTCCACCATCAATAATAATATATTCAAAGTCTTGTGAAGTTTGAACGAATACACTTTCCATGGTTTTTCGAAGTCCAGAAGCGTTGTTGTAGTTTATAGTAATTATCGTGAGTTTCATATTTAATTTAGATTTCTCTTAACTTTTAAACAATATAACCATCGTTGATTGTCCCATTGAATACCTTGATCAGGTGTTCCGACAAAATATTTATCATAATCTTCAGGGAATCCCCAACCCAAAGATTTAATTGAATCTGACATCATATCGTAGTCATATTTATCTAAAAAAATAAAATCTGGTTTAGCTAATTTGTTCTTATCTCTTTCTCCAATAAAATCATTTGGAACTTGATATGTTTCACATGGAATGGCATCGAAAGCACATATTGTCATATGATCGAATGTAGTTGCAAAAATCACATCTTTCTCTGCTTTATAACTATAGTTTTTGAATATCTGATTTATTCTATTAAAATATTCAAACTGAGGCTTATTTAATTTAATTCCTGAAATAGGTTTATATTCATTGAAGTAGTAGTTAGCCATTTTAGTTTTAAAACCGATTGTGATAGTTTTCACCGGTTGAAAAATCATGATTGAAAGACAAACAATAACAATCCATTTCAGTTTTTCACGTTCTGACCGGATGCCATTAAATAATTCTGCAAACAAAACACTCCAGGGAAGGATAAACAGTATCATTTTACCACTTAAATCGGTATTTGTTCCTATTGCTGATATTAAAGGAGATAAAAATAAAAAAACTTTTATCAATACATCGAAAGTGAAAAAAGAATTAATACTGCTGATTGGTCTATTTGTGAATTTCCATAAAACGAACAATAAAAATGGAAACGCCCATATTGTAGATAAAGCCATTATGGGTTTTTTTTGATAAAACACGAGAATAATTACAGAAAACAAGAAAAATAGGCAAGCAACCCAGTACTTAGTAAATTTATTCAGGTTAATATATAAAAAGCTTACACCAAGCAACAAACAAGTAATAATAAAAAAATCCCGAAAATAGAACATCAAATTTATTGCTAATGAAATTGGATCATATCCCCTGTTTGAATTTGATATTTTATTCGTAGAAACAAGCATATTATGAAATACAAGTTTCAAATCCAAAATAAAAAAATGGATACATAAAGCAGAAATAATAAAGCCTAATAAAAAAAAGAGAAAAATATAAATCATTTTTTTCTTTTGACTCCAATACTGAACCCCCAGTAATATAAGAATGGATATAGATATTAAAACTCCAGATGGCGGTATAGTTACAAACGAAAGGAATGAAAAAAATCCAATAATAATATATAATAAAAATCTTTTAGATGTCTGATAAACAGTCGATAGCAGAAACGAACCAATTATCAAAGATAGAAAAGAAGATTGCAATTCATTGTATGTAATAATTTTATCTCCCAATGTTGAATATCCTAGCCAAAAAACCAACGAAAGATATAAAACATATTCAATGAACGAATCCAGAATCTTTTTTTTAACAAGATAAAACAAAGAGATAATCGCAAATATTCCTATTGAAGTTATCTGAAAAAAGAATCTCACATATCTCAAATTCAGGATACTTGAAGTTATTTTTTCGGAACATATAGCATCTACCATTAATGCCCAAAGGCTTAAGCCTTCATTTATAATGCCGTGTTTTATCTTCCAAATTGACAAATAATAAAAACCTTCATCAAAAACAGTAATAAGATTAGTATTTAACCGTAAAAAGCTGTCTATATATAAAATAGAAACAATGAGAGGAATAAACCAATATAACCAGATTTTATTTTTCATATTTGAGAGTAAAAAATGTTGATTTATAAAAATTACAGATTAATACAAATCAATATATTGTTGCGAAACTTTTCCAATTGAGTAATTCTCTTCCACTTTTTTACGACCGTTTAAAGAAAGTTCGTTTTTACAATTATTTTCTAGACACCAATTAATTCCATTCGCCAAATCTAAAGTATCAAATGGCGTTGCTAAATAACCGTTTTGTTTATGATCAATCAAATCGTTATTACCACCAATATCAAAACCAATCACCGGAGTACCACAAGCCAGACTTTCTAGAATAACATTTGAGAAATTTTCCGATCTCGAAGGTACAAGTACTACATTAGCCGCATTGTAAATATCTACCATCGTATTCTCGTCGTTAATAACACCCAAATACGTAGTTGGGAAAACAAGATCAGGAACATTATCTGGCTTTTCAACACCAAAAATAATTAATTCAATCTTTCTTTCAGCATTTTTATTCAACTGTTGTAAGGCATCTAATAAAAGGTCAAAGCCTTTATTACTATCGCTTGTAGCGTTTACTGCACCAAATAATATATAAAATTTATTTACATCAAGACCAAATTTTTTTTGGGCTTTTTCTACTAGAATCGAATGATAAAGGCGGGTATCAATCCCATTCGGAATGACCGTAAGGGGAAAATTTTGTAACAAGCTACTTTTTGAAACACAGGTTCCTAACCAGTTGCTTGGTGTAACTATTTGAAGATTGCACTTTTGATATATTTCATTTTTCTTTTTCCAAATTTTGTGTGTAAAATCGTTGGAATTATCTGAATGCAACATCGGACAACAACCACAACTTTGTTCGTATCGCGTGCAATCATAAAAAAAATGACAAATGCCGGTAAAAGCCCAACTATCGTGCAATGTCCAAACGATTGGTTTATTTATACTTGTTAATTGATTCAAGTCAAGAAAACGATTTGCAACAAAATGAAGATGTAACACATCAAAATCAAGAATTCTGATTGCACGTAATAAGGAAATTGAATCTAAATCATTCAAAAATACATTTTCACGATTGGGATATTTTTTCCATTTTTGTTTTCTAATACGATTTTTAATTTTCCATATAAATTTATCTAATCTACCTGCAAATCCTTTACGTTCAAAATCAAAACATGAAATCACATCGGGATCATTCGTTGATTTATCACGCACCAACATCTTAACTGAAACCCCTGCATCACGCAAACCGACAAAAAGTCGATAGGCAGCTTTAGCAGCTCCTCCATGCGTATCTGAATTATTTAGGAAAAGTATCTTCATTTCTTTTCTATCAACATTATTCTTGTCAAGCGGAATAAATCTCTATCTTGTTTACGGATAACTCCTCCATTTGCAAAAGTTGCTGTCTGAAACCCTGATTTTTTAACCATATCAACAGCCTTTTCATTCACTTCGAAGCCAGTACCAAAAGGATATGCAAAATGGATTACTTCTTTTTTTATCTTATTTTCAATAATGTTCTTGCTTTTTGATATTTCAACCAGTAAATCTTCATCTGACAATTCTGACATTCTTCGATGAGTCACAGTGTGAGCTGCAATAGTGCAAAGTGGATCCTTACTCATTTGTAATATTTGATCCCAAGTCAATATCAATTCTTTACTATATTTTTCAAGTTCCAAAGAATAATTTGAAAAAAGTTCTCGAACGGACTTATCAAAATCTCTTGAAGGAAGCTCAAGAATAATTTTTCGGATTTGTAGAAAAGAAGTTTCCTTATTTTGGATTGTTTCACAATTAAAATGCATTCCATTTGATAATGTAACTAAATCATTCTGCATCACAATATCCTCCAATTGATACCACCACAACAACGATATCCGATCTACAAAGCCTGTAGTAACATAAATTGTAAATGGAATATTATATTTACAAAAAATCGGAAAGGCAAATTGATAATTATCAAAATAACCATCATCTAAAGTGAAAGCAATGAAAGGTCTACGTGGATTCTGTTTTTTCGTTATAGAATTACTAATCTGATCAAGAGACAAAAAATCATATTTACCTAAATTTTCGGCAATAAATTGTTCTAAAAATTCGGGAGAAACCTTCATATTTTCATTCAAAGAAATCTTTCCTTCTTCAAAAAGACAAACCCTGTGTAACATATATATTTGCCCTATAGGTTTGTTATATATAAGATTATATAAGGTTCTGAATTTTCGTTTGATAATTTTCAACATTTCACAGCTCTTATTCCAATTATAATTTGATAGTCATCATCAACCTGCATTAGTTTTTTTATATCTGGTATTTCCTCCACAGCCAAACCTTGTATAAATGCCGTTGCGGCCAAGGCATTGCCATAAATTTTCACTTCTACTTTTCCTATACCAAAAACATCCTCAAACATCCTTTTAATGGATAAATCTGTAAACCTCCAATAATCACCCCATCGATCCATATCATATCTAGAGATTTGAGATAATCCGGCTACAGTTCCAAGAAAAACTCCACCATCCGAAAGCAATTTATAACAACCAGTAATGGCCGATTTTATATCATAAATAAAATTCAGTGTTTGCGTACAAATAAAACAATTGCATATATTTTCGGGCAATTCAATAGGAGCTGATAAATCACCAACAATAGTTGCAAGTGTATTTGACACATCAAAATGCAAAATTTGATACGAATCTACATTCTTTCCAAACTTCTTACTGTAGGTTGATTCAGCCACCTCAAGAACTTCTCCTTTTATATCGGCCGAGTATGTTTTTAGGAAATCTTCGATATATAACCTGTCAACTGGTGTTCCTCTATCTAAACCAAATAGATTACTCACAGGCTTTGCGGATAATAAATTTATACAAAAATATTTTATCCTAAATTTTCTTCTTATTTTCTGTATAATTTTCATAGTACAAATTTAAGCTAATTTTTCAATATGAGACGATAATTATAAGTCCTTAAGCATAAATTTTCTTTTTAACAACAAAAATATTTTTACCCCCAAACAATCTATTCATACGATTAAAAAGCTTTTGCCATAGCGGTCGTTTTTTAGAACTAAAAGCATTATAGAAAGCATTAATAATTCGTTTATCTTCATAAATAACATCCAATAACTTTGGATCAATTACCGCTTCATTCAAATCAAAACGCCAAATTTCATTTGTATCTAAATGATGAATTCCTGAACCATCCCCCCCTATATTATCTACATAAGAGTATCGGGGAATAATTGAAACGGCATGATTATAAAAATGATTATACGTAAATTGAATATCCCACGCATCACTCTTACCTTCAATTTGATTTAGCATCATAGGAATCAAATCATCACCTCCTCTTGCATAACTTTCTGAAAATTCTTTTTTATGTATAAAATCGGGAACAAAATCCAAATTCCAATCTATTTGATTCCAACGATCACTCCATGTAGCCCAACCTGAATTCAATTGACGTAATGAGACATAAACATCGTATTCATAATCCTCAGGCAAGACCATTCTATTTTCTGGAAGAGTCATTCCACTAATAGAATAAACAGCCTTATAGCTTTGATAGAATTCAAGACAACGATTCATAAAACGCAAAAAATAAGGAGATGTCACGATATCATCTTCCAGTACAATAACAGTATCATAACGTCCCAAAACATCTGTTATACCCTGAATAATTGAATCTCTGCAGCCAATATTCTTTTCTGCAAAATGAAGTTCTATGTTTTTACACCATTGCTCTTTCTGGACAACTTCCTGTACTTGCTCTATCTGCTTTATTTGGCTATCAGTGGAATTCTCTTTCGGTCCATCTACAAAGATAATAAGCTCACTTTGGTCGGCAAGTTCATTACATTTTAAAGCCTGCAATACCTGTTCTGTATGCCAGGGGCGATTGTATGCAAAAAGGATAATTGGGGCTAATTTATTCATTTATTTTTTTACTTTTTGTAATCCAATCGAATGTCAATTGTAGACCTGTATCAAATGGAGTAAACTGATAGTTTCCAATATGTGTTTTCAAATTATTAATTTCCAATTCAACATTATCCACATCGAAAGTGGATGCATCGGAATATTTCCATTCAAATTTCGGAATAAAATTTTTCACCTTCTTTAAAATCGTATTTACTGAATAAATATCGCCGCTACCAATGTTCAATATCTGTTTGTTTACTTTCTGAAAAAATAATTGGAAAAATATATCACAAAAATCATCAATATAAATGTAATCCTTTTTGGTTTCGCCGTTACCCCATACATAGAAGGGAATATTCTGAACTGCAGAACGAATAGCTACATTACAAAGTCCTTGTTTAACTGAAAAGTGATAAGGACCATATGGATTTGACAGCCTTAATATTAAAGGACGTATTTGATGAATATTTGCATATTGAATAAGATACTTTTCAATGGTCAGTTTTACTATTCCATAAGAACTTACAGGAAAAAGATCATCGGATTCTTTATGCCTCGTTTTATTAATATTATTTCCATATACAGCTCCACCTGATGAAATAAATATTATATCTTTTATTCCATACTGTGTCATTGTATTAAGCAAATTCACAGTTGGGATTAAATTAGTTTCTATGTCGTAACGGGCGTTTTTTGACGACAAAGGTATAGTTGTACTAATAGAATGAATAACCAAATCAAAAGAATGATTTTTAAAGATAAATTCTATTGTGGTATCGTCAGAAAAATCGCCAACGTATACTTTTTCAACACAATTAAAATGAATATCATGTGGATGTTTCTCAAATCGATCAAAAACAACTACAGAAAACTCATCTTGAAAATTGTTATCTATATATTTCAATAAATTAGTCCCTATAAATCCAAAACCGCCCAACAATAAAACACATTTTCTTTCTTTCATAGATCAAGTTTTTTGATATATAATTTAAATAAATAAAATGGTTTAATTAATATAGAACTTAGTATACCGATAACATAATATCGACAAATGACAGAATTGAATAAATTTAAATAGGGCAAAATTTGGTTAACCTTAGCTCTGTTCTCATTTAATAAATAGAAAAAAGCCATCTTTTCTTTAAAGGGCGCTTTTATTAATTTCAATGTGAATCCATTAAAAAAAAACATTGATTTTTTATTCAACCAACTTGCAATTTCTTTATCAAATTCATTTATTTCTTTTGAAAAATCGTATAGCTCCTTGCCTGCCACAAACGACCATTGGTATATTAAATCTCCACGGTATTTTTTATTATACTCTCCTGAAATAGAATTTGAATTTATTCTGTATTGATAATATGATTTCTCTAAAGACTTTGCTTTCTTTGCATAGATTAGACTCTTAGGTGGCATCACAGTATCATCCCACAAAGAATCTTCCGGGAACTTTACATTTAATTGCTTTAAATAATTGTTTCTATAAATTTGACGCCAAACATATCCTAAATGATAAACGTATTCTTCACCAAATGTTTGTTTTATATATTCGCAACCATTCATCACTTCAGAATCAGGAAAAACAACAACATTTTCGATCTTGTCTCCACACTCATTGATTCTTTCAAAATTAAACAATAAAACATCTAAACTATCTTTCTCACACTCATCAATTAAAGATTTAATTACGTTTTGTTTTATCCTATCATCATTATCAAGAAACCAAAGATACTTACCCTGAGCACACTTTAGACCATCATTACGTGTACAACCTAACCCTTTATTACTCTCATGGTCAATTAGCACTAAATTAGTGTGTTCTTTCTTATAATCCAGAATGATATCAAGAGTTTTATCCTTAGAGCAATCATTTACACAAATAATTTCAAACTCATTTTCATCTATATCTTGTGCGTACAAACTGTCCAAACAAAAACCAATATATTTCTCAGCATTGTAACAGGCTAATATATATGAAATAAGTATTTTAGTCATTTAAAGTAGCTATAAATTCAGATAATGAAAAATAATGATATTTTGTTTCAATCTATAAAATGAATTAAAAAACGACAATTTTCACAACCAGTTTTCACCTTTTACTATATTTGTTTTTCTACTGTAATTTATTTCATTTCTGACCGATAATAGATATTTCAATTCTGTGTAATATTGATTTAGTGTTTTAAATTTAAAAGTAAAAGTCTTTTTCAAAAGTTTTATTACAAGAAATTTAATATATCTATCTGGAGTTAAATTATTATTGATGTCCGCACAAATTAACAAGAGATTTCGTTTGTTTGCTCCCTCTCGTATATTTTGATTAAATTGATTACTCACTTCAGCATCATGTACAAGACTAACTTTTGGACAAATTCCAACTTTAAAATCATGGTAATGCGATCTCTGTAAATAATTATCATCTTCACCATAATGAAAAAAGATGGGATCGAACCCACCAACTGTTTCTAAAATACCACGGGACAATAGCCAGGATGCAGCATTTACACTCTTTATATCATAAATATCTCTCAATCTATTGAAATATAAATCATCTACTAATTTACAATCGGTATTGTTATAATCAACTATATATTCAATAAAGCCATTCAGAATAGAGTTTTTTTCTGCTGTCAAGTTCATTGGGCTCAGTATTCCATAAGCAGGATTTTCTTTTTGTATTCTGACTAATTCAGCAATTGTATCGGGTTCTATCCACGCATCCTGATTCAATAGAAACACATAATCCGCACTATTATCCAAGGCGTATCTGATCCCCTTATTATTCCCCTGACCAAAACCAAGGTTTACATTCGACTCGAAAATAATAACTTCTGGAAAATATTGTTTAATATAACTTACCGTATCATCAGAAGAAGCATTATCAAAAACAATTGTATTAACAGGAATTTCAGATAAACGCAGACTTCCAAAACAGCTATCGTACCATTGCTTCCCATTATAAGTTACTATAATAACAAATACTTTATCCATTTGAAGATATATTCAATTCTTTAGATTTGATTTAATTCGAATTCTGTTTTTTAAAGCAGAAATATACATGCAGCATTGTTTATATACACGATAGAACTTAAATGTCCGCTTATAATGATAATTAAATTCCTCTTTCGTTTTTAAGTATGCAGATTCCTGTTCATCTTTTGTAATTTCAATTCCCCTAATTATTGGTAATCTACGTTTCCATTTTTTATTGAATTTTTTCATTTCAGAGTAAAAACCAAAACCACTATTGCCATAGGAGGAATGTTCTATTAGAACATCTTCAATAACTCTTACTTCAAAACCCGCTTCTATTATTTGCAAACAAATATCAATATCGTAAGCATGCCAACCTTTAAATATCTTGTTATCAAATGAAATTCTATCAAATAAATGTTTTGGGATACAAAACCATAAACCGTCTACAGCTACAACTTCTATTGAATAATCATTATTAACAATTTTTCTTTTGTCCTCAAAAACACTGTAATTTCCATTTCCATCTTTGTGTCCTTGAAGAATTTTCCCTGAGCAATAATCAGTACTATACCAAGTGCTCGGTGTGTCTGGAATATAATGACCACCTACGACACCAATCAATCCTAGTTTAATGTTCCGCTGAAAATGATTAATAACTTTTATTCCCCAATCTTGCGTATGATATAAAATATCATCATGCATAAAACACAAATAGGTATATTTGGCACGTCTTACACCTTCATTATAAGCAGAAAATATGGAATAATCATTTTTAGAATTGTCAATTATAACTAACTCATAAACAATACCTATTAATGATTGGATATTTTGTTTCAATTGTGAAGAAATATCTCTTTTACGCGAGCAAATTATTATGGAGAGCATTTGAGATATTAAACATTAAAATTGTTTTATAACTTTTGCTGGAATACCTGCAACTATAGAATTAGCTGGAATACTTTTAGTTACAACTGCATTAGCCCCAACAACAGAGTTTTCTCCAATAGTAACACCAGGCATAATACAAACAGAATCACCAATCCACACATTTTTTTCTATTTTAATTGATCCTTTTGAAGTTAAAGATCGCTTATCTGGTGCTATTTTCAAATCATCAATTATTATTTTACCATGAAAATGATCTGAAATAAATACGTTGCTGGCTATCATAACATTATCCTCTATAATTATTTCATTTATAGCTCCAATATGACAATTTGACTCAATTGACACATTTTTTCCAATATGAATACTTGGATTAAATTTATCATTCCCATAACTTGTTATAGCTTGAAGTCTAAATTGACTCAATGCCCTGAAATTATCTCCGATTTCTATATTCTGTTGTCCTGATATCAAGTATGGATATTGTACTATAACATTCTCACCTAAAAATTTAAATAATTTTGAAATATTATTCCACTCTTTTAATTCATATGCTATTCGTATATCTGATACTAAATTTACAAATTTCTTTATAAAATAGTTTCTAATTGCAATTTTAATCTTTTTCATAATCATATCCAAATCATATTTCCAAAAACAACGCCATAATCAAATACTTCTAAATGTGCTAAGTCGCTTCCACCATCAATAATTGAAAAAGCACAAGCAAATTCGACAACATCATATGGTCCTAAACCTGGTTGATAAACATGCACCATAATACTATATTTACCACGTACCAAAAAGTTTGGATTAATTCTTACTTTAAAATTCAAAAGATTTTCTGTCCTTTTATTTATAGAAGTAATCCTATTCTGTTTGTTATCCAAAATAGTAATTAATAAATTCACATTTTGAATTTCTTGCTTTCTTTTTAACTCTATATTTAAGAAAATAGAATCATTTGTTGTAAAATGAGATGAACAAATATTTTCAGAATTATACAAAGTAAGTAAATTGAGATATATTGGTTCATTTGGAATAATCTTTCTAATGAAAATGGAAGATTCTTCAATTTGAAGATCATTTAAATAACGTTCTATTGTACTTTCAATATCTCCACTATAAACACAAGTTCCATTTTGAAGAAGAATGCCTTTTGTGCATAATTTAGACATTGAACCCATATTATGACTTACAAACAGCACTGTTCTTCCCTCTCCTTTTGAGATGTCCTGCATTTTTCCAATAGCTTTCTTCTGGAATTCTGCATCGCCTACAGCAAGGACTTCGTCTACTACCAGTATTTCAGGTTCCAGGTGAGCAGCAATGGCAAAACCAAGACGTACAGTCATACCGCTTGAATAACGTTTCACAGGAGTATCCAGATAACGTTCTACACCTGAGAAATCTACAATTTCATCTAACTTACGGGTTATTTCGGCTTTAGTCATGCCCATAATAGCACCATTCATATAGATATTTTCACGTCCAGTCATTTCGGGATGAAAACCTGTACCAACTTCCAGTAAAGAAGCTATGCGTCCCGCAGCTTTAATGGTTCCTGTAGTAGGTGCTGTTACTTTAGAGAGGATTTTCAGTAAGGTAGATTTACCGGCACCGTTTTTTCCTATTATCCCCAACACATCGCCTTGTTGTACCTCGAAGTTAATGTCTTTCAATGCCCACACATAATCGCTTACACCTTTATGAGCACGATCATTTACCTCACCTATCTTTAAGTATGG
>Ga0302213_1001049_pt1 | contig 13819 bp, 12 predicted proteins | sample II_Fen_N1_2_FD_194583 | JGI IMG/M metagenome (GOLD analysis project Ga0302213, IMG submission 194583) | Peat permafrost microbial communities from Stordalen Mire near Abisko, Sweden - II_Fen_N1_1 | ecosystem: Environmental > Terrestrial > Soil > Wetlands > Permafrost | place: Sweden: Abisko... | reverse complement strand
CGAGACCTTGGAATCTTTTGTTTTCATTATAACTGATTGGTAGTCAGCTATAAAGATACAAAATTTCAAGGTCTTTTCCAAATAAAGAGGTACTTATTTTATTGAATATCAAATAATTATATCGCTTTATAATTTTTGTCATGTACTAAATTGTAATCCTTACTTCAGTTTTCGTTTTCAATAAGTCGACATATTTACTCTGATAAACAATGAAAAAAATAATTTCTCCATCCCTGTTATCAGCCGATTTCGGTAATTTACAGTCAGCCTGTGAAATGATTAATGGCAGTGAAGCCGAATGGTTGCATATCGATGTGATGGATGGATCATTTGTTCCGAATATATCTTTTGGTTTTCCGGTGCTCGAAGCTGCCAGGAAGTATTGCACGAAACCCCTTGATGTTCATTTGATGATTGTGCATCCCGAAAAATATATTTCCAGGTTTGCACGGGCAGGTGCTTCAATTCTCACTTTCCATTATGAAACAGTTGATAATCCGATGGAAGTAATAGGAATGATTAAAGCCGAGGGAATAAAAGCCGGGATAACCATAAACCCGGATGTGGCAGTCAGTGTACTCGAACCGTATATTGATCAGGTGGACCTGGTACTGTTGATGACCGTATTTGCCGGATATGGCGGTCAGCAGTTTATCGAAGATAGTTATGCCCGCATTGCTGAATTGAAAGACCTGATTAGACGGAAAAATGCCACTTGCCTGATTGAAGTGGATGGGGGCATAAATGAACAAAATGCTGCACGGCTTTTTGACAGTGGGGTAAATGTGCTGGTAGCAGGAAGTGCAGTATTTAAATCGATAGATCCCAAAGAAACCATACATACTATGTTAAACAGTTAGCACATGGAATTCCTGCAACGAACTCCTTTTTTTCGTTTGTTGCTCCCGTTTATCATTGGTATTATCGGATATCAATATGTGGAGTTCCTGCACCGGACTCTGTATGGATTACTTGGATTGTCATTGCTGTTGGTTATTAGTTCGTTTTTGATACAAATTCCCGCAAGGCAATATCAATTCCGTTGGCTTTTTGGCTGCGGGATTTTGGGTTTTATGTTTAGCCTGGGTTCTTTTTTAAGTGGTGAACATGAAAAAGCTAACCTGTTCGATCATGTTAACCAGAAGGGAATTTACCGTGTTGAAATCACTTCACCTCCGATCGAAAAAGCCAGATCATACCGTTGCATTGTAGACGTTATCCAATACTTTGATGCTTTATGGAAACCTGCACATGGACAAGCCATCCTCTATTTTCAAAAAGAAAGGCAGGCTTCAAAATTACGGTATGGCGACATATTAATATTGGAAACTGATTTTGCTTCGCCAGAAAGGCTACTGAATCCTGATGGGTTTGATTATGCCGCATACCTGAAACGTCAGGGTATAAGTGCAACTGGTTATGTATCATCGGCACGGTGGCAACTTTCAGGAAAAAATACTTCTTTCTCTATACGAAGAGCGGCAGATAATTGCAGGAATTACCTCTTGGATATATACAGGAACCAACATATACGAGGTGATGAATTGGCAGTACTATCTGCTCTCACATTGGGTTATACCGATGATTTACGACCCGATATCAGGGCTGCATATAGTGCCACAGGGGTTGTTCATATACTTTCGGTGAGCGGAATGCATGTGGGGATTATATATGTGGTAATGGTTTTTCTTCTGGGATTCATGAATAAGTCACGTTTACTCAGGGTGGTGAAAGCATTGTTTATCCTGATTTTTTTATGGGTATATGCATTTATTACCGGAATGTCTCCTCCGGTGATCAGGGCGACCCTGATGTTTACATTTTTGGCAGTAGCTACCTGCCTTGATCGAAAATCGCATATCTACAATACGATATTTATGTCGATGTTTACCATGTTGTTGGTAAATCCGATGTATTTATTCGATGTGGGATTTCAGTTGAGTTATGCAGCAGTATTGAGTATTATTTTCTTTAAGCCAGTTCTTGATAAATTATACACCCCGACAACTAAAATTACCCGTTTTACTTGGACTTTATTATCGGTTTCCCTGGCTGCCCAGCTTGGAACGGCACCTTTTACATTATATTATTTTCAGCAATTTCCGAATTACTTTATCATTACGAATTTTATAGCCATTCCGTTATCTACTCTGATTATATACCTGGCTATTTGCTTGCCGGTGTTATCCATTATACCATTCCTTTCCCAATGGGTTGCATTATTATTAAACAAGTCAGTCTGGCTGTTGAATCTGATGATATTATACATTCAAAATCTTCCATATGCTGTTTCCCATATCTCGTTGGATATCCGGCAATCATTGTTGGTCTTTCTGGCCATTTTTTGCCTGTCGGGTTATTATTTCAGCCGAAAGTATGCACCTTTGGTTGTAGGACTCGTATCACTGCTGGCGGCCTGTGTATTCAGCCTTCAGGTGAACTTCCACACATTGACTACCAGGCGGGTGATTGTTTATGCCGGACAAAAAAATACCCATGTTAGTTTTATTAACCGAAATCAGAATTATGTATTTTCGACCGATTCACAGGAAATAAAGCGAATTGCAGGTTCGTACTGGAAAAACCAAAAGTTGGCGAAACCTCATTTCTTATGCCATAATAACTGGTTCAACGAAGGTTTTGCCTGTTATGAAGGCTTTAAAATATTGATATTAACAGAAAATATTCTAAAAGGCAAATCAACCGGTAAACCTTTAGAACTTGATTATCTGATTATTGGTAACAGGTTAAAACCGAAGATGGAGCAATTGTTGAAATGCATCAGGCCACAGAATGTTATTGTTGATAGAAGTATCTCAAAATGGTATACCGGGAATATCAGGCAATGGTGCAAAAACAGTAAGATCGGTTTTTACTCTGTAGCAGCGCAGGGTGCTTATATACTGAATATTAAAGATTAACTTTCTAAAACTCAAATTACTCTCAAAATGGTATTTTTTTGTTACTTTTGCATTCAATTTAAAACCTGACATATGATTTCCAAAATTATTGCCGAAGACCTGATCACCAAGGTAAATAAAGCCATCGATAATGTTGATAAAATAGTGATTGTTGCCCATGTAGGTCCTGATGGAGATGCCATTGGATCGTCGCTTGCATTGTGGCATTATCTGATGACAATTGATAAGGAACCGGTAGTTATCGTCCCGAATCCATTCCCTGAATTTCTGGCATGGATGCCGGGTGCGGATTGTGTACTTGATTATGATCATTCAAAGGAGAAAGCGGACGAACTGATTGCTTCGGCAGAATTGATTTTTACGTTGGATTTTAATACTGCCAGTCGGATGGGTAAAATGGCAGAAGCTATTTTAACTGCTCCAGCCGACAAAATACTGGTGGATCATCATTTACATCCTGATACGTATGCAAAAATCAGGGTATCATATCCCGAAATATCCTCTACAAGTGAATTGATATTCCGGTTAATATGCCGGATGGGTGACTTTTCAAAGATAAACCTGGCTTGTGCAGAGTGTATCTATACCGGCATGATGACCGATACCGGAAGTTTTACGTATAATTCGAATAATCATGAAATATATGCCATTATAGCAGAGCTTATTAAGATAGGAATTGACAAGGATGCTATTTACAGGAAAGTTTTCAATACCTATTCGATAGACAGATTGCGATTAATGGGATTTTGTTTGTATCACAAGATGAAAGTCTATCCCGAATACCGTGCAGCTTTGATTACCCTGACTGAAAAGGAATTATCCGAATTTAATTATATCAATGGAGATTCGGAAGGTTTTGTTAATATACCGCTTTCAATTGCCGGGGTCGATTTCTCCGTATTTATGCGGGAAGATACCGAACGGATAAAAATATCATTCCGCTCCCAGGGTACTTTTCCGGCAAACAAAGTAGCAGCCGATCTGTTTAACGGAGGCGGCCATTTAAATGCAGCAGGAGGGGAGTGCGGGTTGACATTGTCTGAAGCCGTCAAGAAATTCGAAGATGCTTTGCCTGATTACAAAGATTTTTTAGAATAGGCTGAAATTATAATTACCAAACCTTTCAAACCCCAAACCTCAAACTTCAAACCTTCATATTCCAAACCCTTCAAACTTTCTACGACAATGAAATACCTTATCATACTTGGCGATGGCATGGCGGATGAACCAATTGCCTCACTGGGAAACAAAACACCATTACAGGCTGCCAATACTCCCAATATCGACAGGATAGCTTCGTTGGGAAGAAACGGATTGCTCGACACTATTCCAAAGGGATTTTTACCGGGCAGTGAAATTGCGAATCTGAGTGTGCTGGGATATGATTTGAACAAGGTGTTTGAAGGTCGGGGTTCCCTGGAAGCAGCAAGCATGGGAGTTGCCATTGAACCAGGTGAAATGGCTATGCGTTGCAACCTGATATGTATTGAAAACGGAAAGATAAAGAATCACTCGGCAGGGCATATCAGCAATGAAGAAGCCCACGAACTGATTCTTTTTTTGCAGGATGAACTTGGGTCGGATACAGTGAATTTTTATCCGGGTGTATCTTACCGGCATTTGTTTAAAATGAAAGGCGGCAACAAACATCTGAATTGTACGCCCCCACATGATGTGCCCGGAACACCTTTTACAGATGTTATGATATTATCAGAAAGTCCGGAAGCAGAAGATACGGCCGATTTTCTGAATGAACTGACATTGAAATCGCAGGCATTGCTTGAAAATCATCCTGTAAACCTAAAACGGGCAGCGCAGGGAAAAGACAAAGCAAACAGCATTTGGTTGTGGTCGCCGGGATATAAACCTGAAATGAAAACTTTGCTCGAAACTTATAAGTTGAAAAGTGGTGCAGTCATTTCGGCCGTTGATTTAATCAAAGGAATCGGAGTGTATGCCGGCCTGGAGGTAATAAACGTGGAAGGTGCAACAGGTCTTTACAATACGAATTATGAGGGTAAGGCTCAGGCTGCCATTGATGCATTACGAACTAACGACTTTGTGTACCTGCATATTGAAGCCAGTGATGAAGCCGGACACGAAGGAAATGTGGAACTCAAAATGAAAACAATAGAATACCTTGATTACCGTGTCGTAAAGCCAATCTTCGAAGAAGTGTCTGGTTGGGAAGAACCGGTAACAATCGCCATATTGCCTGATCATCCGACACCATGTGTGTACAAAACGCATACCAATGCGCCGGTTCCGTTTATTATCTATAAACCCGGTGTAACGGCTGATGAAGTAACTGTTTATGATGAATTTTCAGCCGGAAAAGGAAGCTACGGCTTGTTAAAAGGGGCTGAATTTATGAAGGAATTGATAAATAGTTAATAGTAGGTAGTAGCTAGTAGGTAGTAAGTTAGAAAGTAAGTAGGGTTGTTTGTCAGTGGATTAAGATGGTAAATTGGAGAAAATATAAAAAATGAAGTATTATAGTACGAATAAAAAAGTAAGTGGCGTTAGTTTAGAAGATGCCGTTGTTAAAGGATTAGCAGAGGACAAAGGCTTGTTTATGCCCGATACAATAAAAGTATTGCCGTTGTCGTTTTTCGATACAATTGAAAACCTGTCTTTTCAGGAAATAGCTTTAACGGTAGCTGATGCATTTTTTGGTGAGGATGTGGAAGCAGGGGCGTTGAAAAAAATAGTCTATGATACTCTCAATTTCGATGTGCCTTTGGTACCGGTTGAAGAGAACATCTACAGCCTTGAATTGTATCACGGACCTACCATGGCATTTAAAGACGTGGGAGGGAGGTTTATGTCACGCCTGTTGGGTTATTTTATACAAAAGCAACAGAAGGCAAAGGTACATGTGCTGGTGGCTACATCGGGCGATACAGGGAGTGCGGTTGCAAACGGTTTTCTGGGAGTGGAAGGCATTCATGTCTATGTGCTTTATCCCAAAGGACTGGTAAGCCCTATTCAGGAATGCCAGTTTACAACACTCGGACAAAATATTACGGCTTTGGAAGTGGATGGTACATTCGACGATTGTCAGGCATTGGTGAAATCGGCTTTTATGGATGCTGACCTGAATGCAAAAATGAAGCTTACTTCAGCTAACTCCATTAATGTTGCGCGATTCCTGCCTCAATCATTTTATTATTTCTATGCGTATGCACAATTAAAGAAGATGGGTAAAGCCAACAACATGGTGATGTGTGTACCAAGCGGTAATTTTGGAAATATTACAGCAGGACTGTTTGCCAAAAGAATGGGATTACCCGTAAAACGTTTTATTGCTGCCAATAACCGGAATGATATTTTCCTTCAATACCTGAATACAGGTGAATATAAACCCCGCCCATCTGTATCCACCATCGCCAATGCGATGGATGTAGGCGATCCGAGTAATTTTGCACGGGTACTTGATTTGTATGGCGATTCGCATTCATCCATTAAAGCAGAAATCAGTGGCGTCAGTTATACTGATGAACAGATTGCCTTAACCCTTAAGGCCTGTTATTTAAAAACCGGATACCTGCTTGATCCGCACGGGGCATGTGGGTACAGGGCATTGAAAGAAGGTCTTGATGATGGTGAAACAGGTGTATTCATGGAGACCGCTCATCCGGCAAAGTTTCTTGAAACGGTAGAAAAGATCATTGGGGAGAAAGTGGAGGTTCCACTTAAATTGCAGGAATTTATGAAAGGGGAAAAGAAAAGTTTACCCTTATCCAAAGACTTTGCAACTTTCAAAAACTATCTGTTGAGTATAAAAGATTAAAGTATTATTTCTACTATATAAAAACCGTATCCTGATTTGAAATCAGATGCGGTTTTTTTTTTAATATACAAGTTGATGTAAAGGATAAATCTTACGGGATATTTTGCTTGAAACTGAATACTCAATTTTATTGTTTTTGTAAAGAATCTATTTTGTAATTGATTAATGTATTTTTATCACCAATTCGTTTCAGAAAATCTTGCCAGTCCATATTCCATGGATCTGTTTTTCTACCAGGTGCAATGTCACTGTGACGAAGGACATATTTAATGGGATAACGGGTTTCAATATCTTTTACCAATGCAGTTAATGACCTGATTTGCATTTCGGTAGGAGCTTCACCCACCGAATCCATAAGTTCGATACCTATCGAGCAGGTATTAGCTCCTATTCGACCATCTGGAAGGCTGCTTTTCCCTGCATGAAACGATACATTTTTTTCTTTTACCAGTTGATATATGGTACCTTCCCTGCCTATCACATAGTGCGAGCTTACATGATAACGGGAAAATTGGTTGATAATCAAATCAATGTCATATATATCACCTCCCGATGCATTATACACTGAATGAATAATGATAACATCGATATTACGAAGTTGGGTTGTCCGCATGCCAAAACTAACCGTCTTATCTACCATCTTCAATTTGGATTGGCTTATTAGAGGTTGAAAGTTTATAAACAAGAATAAACTAAAAATTGTAATTCGAATGTTGATATTCAGGTACATTATTTATATTTCAAAAAGTCCTTTCACCCGTTTTAAAGATTTTCCTTTGAAGCTAAATGTTCCTTGTTTTGGTCCAAAATAAAAGCGGAACTGCAATTCACTCGATTTAAGCAAAGAAATTTTAATATCAGGAGTAATCCTGATGACCAGCTTTTCTTCATACCAATTATAAGTGTTCAATTTAGAATTCGATTCAGTCTTTACTTTTGTGCTGTCTTTAACCGATACAGTTGATGAACTTGATTCCAGTTTTGTTTGATATACAGGCCCTTCACTTTCAATGTTTAGTTCATATCTTTTACCATCAGCCATTATATAACATTTATTTTCCATTTTAAAACTTGACGACGAACGTGAAATGACAAAATAAATATTCACAGATTCATCATTAGCATAAGTAATGCGTTCAAAAATAATATTGGCATTTAGAACAGGAGATTGAATTTCTGTTGGCCAGGATGTTAATTCAAGGGTGCTTTTTTTTGAGCTTTTAAAATCATCTAAAGTAGTTGTATATGGATTAAACAGGAATGCACAACCTGTCAAAAAAAAGCAAATTACAGCAGTCAGGAATATTTTGAATGAATTCATATTTCTTTGATTATGAATGATTGATTACAAAGTTTAAAAACAGACAGATTAATAACTACGAATTCTTGATTAAATATTTACTTATTACATAAATAACCCGTTGAAATACATCCAAATGACATACCGTAAGAATTTTCCAATCAACATGTAAATTGCAACTTTCCACCAGTTACATCTGAAAAAACCGGTTGCCACTGCAATGACATCGCCTATAAAGGGTACAAAGGAAAATAATGCCAGCCAATCTCCATGTTTTTGGATTCTGGCAGCAAAGCTTTCAATTTTTTCTTTTTTGATATGAAAGTATTTTTCTATCCATTCGATTTTTCCAAGTAATCCAACGTAATAACTCGTCATTCCACCTAGCCAGTTACCTAATGTAGCCACAAATACACAAGTCCATGCATCTAATCCGCTATAAACCATGGCTGAAAAAATAACTTCTGAACTAAAAGGTACAACTGTAGCTGCCAGAAAAGAAGCGAGGAAAAGTCCGAGATATCCGAGTCCGGTGAGTCCTAACATTTAAATTGAAAAGTATTTAGAAACGACAAAAGCAATATTTATTATACAGAAAACAAGAAACACAATGCCATAGAAATTATTTTGTTTGAGAGTCAGTGGATGTGACATTAACATCGCATATACTAATGCAATCAATGGTAGAAATGATATAAACTGATTTCTGAAAATGAAAGATAAAATTAACAGGGAAATGAGTAAAAACAATAAAAAGTTCAGCTTATTGCGTGTATTTATAGCATCACTATTTGTTATGGAATACATTCCAACAATACCAATAATACCAATAATTCCCATTAAAGAAGTGTAAATTAGTTCAGAAAGTGGAAATTGATTGATATTCAGATCGGAAATTATATTAATATTGAAAGCCTTTGATAAATTATAATCTGGCTGAACCATGATAACAATGGATAAATACAGAATCCAGGGAGTAAGCATTCCAAAAACAGAAGCTAAAAAGGTTCTAAGCGAGAAGCTTTGAAACATCATAAAACCAATCCAGCACATTGGAATAATAAAAATAAGCGGGTTTATCAGCAAACTGCTTATGCTGATCAATAAGCTCCCCATAAACGCATCTTCGGATGCTTTCCGGTCACGTGCCATCCTGAAAAAATTAAACAGGGCAAATATGAAAAGTGTCAGGCTAATATGTGATCCAATCAATGTATGAGTCTGATTCCAGGAAGCTGTCAACAAAAGAAAGATGAATATTGGCAAAAATGTTCGGGTCCGTATTATTGTAAAACGGTTATTGATCTGTGCAATCAGAAAGGCATTCAACATGGTCAATGACATACAGACTAAATTTGAAAGCAGTGAATTGGGTAAGAATACCGATTGCAGACTTTCAACAATGGAAGTGACTTGTGTGGAATCAGTTGAGTATCTTGCCCCGAAATAGGCGGATATCCACAAAATGAAACATGTTCCGACTAAAAATACGGCCAGTGGTATGCTTGGGATAATAAGATTTTTTAAAGTAATCCGCATCTTTAAATTGCTTTTATGAAATTCAATATTAAATATCAAATTGCAAGTACTGAAATAGTTATCAGTACTTGCAAAACGACATATTTTTTATAAAAACGAATATTATTTTACATTAACCTCGGAAATAATATGCATTTTAATTGGTTTTTTGCAGTCATTCATTTGTAGAATTTTATAAATCAGATATTCCGGTGAGTGATACGATTAACTATCTACTATCAACAACCAACACCCAACTATAAACTACCTACTACTTAAGTCCGCGTTTTTTCATTAAAGCATCAGGGTTTGGGCTTGTCCCACGGAACTTAACATATGATTTCATTGGATCTTCTGTATCCCCTTTTTCGAGGATGTTTTTACGGAAGGCGGCTGCCACTTTTGGGTTGTATATATCACCTGTTTCTTTGAACGCTTTGAATGCATCTGCATCCAATACGGCTGCCCAGGTATAACTGTAGTATCCTGCACAATATTCACCACTGAAAATATGATTGAAATATGAACTGCGATAACGAACAATAATTTGGGGTATCATACCAATTTTATCCAGCGATGCTTTCTCAAAAGCATTGACATCAAATGCGGTTGTGTCTTTCATCGTATGGTAATCCATATCAAGCAGGGAGGCAGCGAGCAATTCAGTGTTTATAAATCCCTGGTTAAACGTGCCGGCAAGTTGAATTTTATCCATCAATTCTTTCGACATCACTTCACCTGTTTTATAATGTTTTGCATACGTTTTCATAACTTCCGGTTCCCAGCACCAGTTCTCCATGACTTGTGATGGCAATTCCACAAAGTCACGCGCCACATTTGTGCCTGAAAGACCCGGATAAGTACATTGGGTAAGAAGGCCGTGCAAGGCATGCCCAAACTCGTGGAACATTGTTTCCACTTCGTCCATATTGAGCAAGGATGGCTTGGTGGATGTTGGCTTGGTGAAATTTCCAACATTGCATATAACAGGACGGTGGTTTATTCCAGCCTTCGTATATTGGTCGGTAATGTTATTCATCCATGCACCGGCACGTTTTCCGGCACGTGGGAAATAGTCTGTATATAAGATTCCGATTAGTGATCCATCGGCATTGCTGACTTCAAAGACTTCCACATCCGGATCATAAACCGGCATATCGTTTAGTTTTTTGAACTTTAATCCATACAATTTAGAAGCCAGTGAAAATACACCCTGGCGCACATTTTCAAGTTTAAAATAAGGCCTTAGTGCTTCTTCTTCCAGGTTGTACTTCGCTTTACGTAGTCTTTCTGAATAATACCACCAATCCCAGGGTTCCAGTTTCTCACCCTTACCCCCGGCATCCATAAGCTTTTGCAATTCGGCAGCCTCTTCTTTGGCTTTTGCTACAGCGGGAGTCCAGACTGTATTCAACAAATTGTATACTGCCTTCGGTGTTTTAGCCATGGTATCGTCCAGAATAAAATCAGCTGATGTGGCAAATCCGAGTAGTTGGGCTTTTTGAGTGCGCAGTTTCATGATCTTATTGATCACTATTTTATTATCACTGGCATTGTCGTGGTTGGCTCGTGTTGTATAGGCCATCAACAATTCTTTTCTTAGTTCCCTGTTATCGCTGTACTGAAGAACGGGGATAAAGCTTGATTTTTGAGTATTGAAAAGCCATTTTCCCGGCATGCCTGCTTCTTTAGCAGCTTCGGCTGCCGATTGACGGACACTTTCGGGCAATCCGGCCAAATCAGACTCTTTATCTATCACTTTTTTGTACGAATTTGTTTCGTCAAGTACATTTTTCCCGAATGCCAGTTGAGCTAAACCCAGTTCTTTGTTAATAGCACGAAGTTTTGTTTTTTGATCGGTATTCAGGGCAGCACCACTGCGTATGAAATTACGATGGTATTTTTCGAGCAAACGTGTCTGTTCACGGTTCAATCCAAGAGTGGCACGATGGTCATATAATTTTTTTACACGGGCAAAAAGCAGATCATTTAAAAAAATATTGTCGTTATGATCGGACAGAACAGGTGTGATTTCTGTTGCAATTTTCTCCATGCCTGCATTGGTGTTGCAAGAATATAAATTGAAAAATACGGAAGAAACCTTTTTTAGCAAGTCACCACTAAAATCAAGTGCAGCAATGGTATTGTCAAATGTAGGTGCTTGTTTGTTACCTGCAATTGCTTTCACTTCTGCTGCATGCTGTTTAATTCCTTCGGTAAAGGCAGGCATATAATGCTCGTTTTTTATTTTATCGAACGGTGGAGCACCATATTTGTTTTTATACGTTTCAAAAAACGGATTGTCAGCTTTAGCACTTCCCATAAGGATTAGTCCCATCATTAGAGTGAATAAAAATTTGTTCATTTGAATTGAGCATTTGAGTAGATACTATATGAATTAAAGATACAAAGATACTGATTAAGTAATTAACAATGTAGTTTGAGAAATAATTTATTCTTCTTTATTTATTTCAGGAATATAATTCCAAAATAATTCATGCATCAAAGTTTGACTCCTGTACAAAGAGTTTATCCTGATTGAGTTGCATTTTTAATTCCTCTAAACTGTTAAATTTTTGTTCATCCCTGATTCTGGATATAAACTCAATTAAAAGAGTCTGATTGTAAATGTCACTGTCAAAATCTATGATATGGACTTCAATGCTGATATTATCTCCGTTATCCAGAGTCGGGCGATGGCCGATATTCATCATGCCTTTATACTGAAAGTTATTCCAATGTACACGAACTGCATAAACACCTGATGCCGGAATGATTTTGTCAGGATCTTCGGGTTTAATATTTGCAGTGGGAAAGCCAAGTTGACGTCCGACTTTAAAACCTTCGATCACTTTTCCCTGAAGAGAGTATTGATAAGTTAACAAACGGTTTGATAATTCAATGTCACCATTTTTTAAGGCATTTCGTATTTCAGATGAGCTGATATGTTTATCCGATTCAGTATTATATTGATCGCATTGCACGACATTCATTCCTAATAATTCACCGTATTTTTTATATTCAGGAAAACCATCGGTACGGTTATGCCCGAAACGGTGATCATGACCAACCAGCAAAGTATGAACGCAAAATTTTTCTTTTAATATTGTTTTCAGGAATTCATATGCCGAAAGTCCGGCCATGTTGAGTGTGAAGTCAAGGACTATACAGGAATCTATATTCATCGACTCCAGTTGGGTTAATTTTTCATTCAGGGTAGTTAATAGTTCCGGTTTGAATTCAGCATTCAATACTTTTCTGGGGTGAACAGCAAAAGTAATAACAGTACTTTTCAGGCAATTAATTTTTGCAATTGTTTTAAGTTCTTCTATTAGAAACCGGTGTCCTGCATGCAGACCATCGAAAAAGCCAACCGTAGCTACACATGGCAACAGATTTATAATATCAGGTTGATAGATTATTTGCATAACAATTTATTCCCAGGTTTCAGGATTCAACAAAAAACTTAAATCTTCATGTTCGTGAACCAAATAAGACTGAATACCCAGCTTTTGTGCTACCAATGTATTTTTCAACCCATCATCAAAAAACAAACATGCAGAAGGTTGAACGTTTTCAGTTGTCAATATGTTCTCAAATATCGCTATATCCGGTTTTGCCATTTTCATTTCGTACGACAAATAACACCGGTCGAAATAATCGGACAGCTTCCTTCCGTTATTGTTGAATATTATTCTTTCAGTATTCGGGAAATGAATGATATTTGTATTACTAAGCAGAAGAACTCTGAATTTTTTACGTAGATCAATCAGCATATTCAACTTGTCATCGGGAATATCAAGCAGAAAAGAACACCATGCTTCATCAATTTGGGCATCTGTGAGGGTCTTTGTAGTTAGATTACGTATCTCACTCCTGAATTGATTTGCTGATATCTGACCTTTTTCAAGCTGCATAAAGAAACCTGACTGGGCAAAATTATTCAGGTATTTTTCAAAGTTATTCAGACCTAACTGTTTGAAATTCAAAATACATTGGTTGATGTCCAGGTTGATCAGCACACCTCCAAGATCAAAGATCAGTGTGGTTATATTTTTAAAATGTTTCATGAGGGATTAAAAAAATGAAATATAATTTTTGCAGTATGACAAAATTTATTACTTTTGCATTCGCTTTGCAAAGATACGAAAATATTTCGCAAAAGTGGGGCCTATAGCTCAGTTGGTTAGTAGCACCTGACTCATAATCAGGGGGTCACTGGTTCAAGCCCAGTTGGGCCCACAAAGCAAAACAGACACTTACACAATTCTATGTGTAGGTGTTTTT
>Ga0302213_1001031_pt1 | contig 13984 bp, 15 predicted proteins | sample II_Fen_N1_2_FD_194583 | JGI IMG/M metagenome (GOLD analysis project Ga0302213, IMG submission 194583) | Peat permafrost microbial communities from Stordalen Mire near Abisko, Sweden - II_Fen_N1_1 | ecosystem: Environmental > Terrestrial > Soil > Wetlands > Permafrost | place: Sweden: Abisko... | reverse complement strand
GTTTTTCCATGTCATTGAAAAAAATCACCGGGTGCTGGTTCAAAATCAACTGAAAGAAGAGAATGGTAAATTCGTTATGGATTTCGATGATCTGGAAAAAAAATTCACGTCTAAAACTAAGCTATTTATCCTTTGTAATCCGCACAATCCGGGTGGAAGAGTCTGGACTATAGCTGAATTACAACGATTTGCTGCTATCTGCGAAAAACATCAGGTTACCATTGTATCTGATGAAATTCATGCAGATATGGTTTTGCCGGGTAAAACAAAACATACTCCGTTCGCTACAGTTTCGGCGTGGAGTGAACAGAATACGGTTACGTTTATGGCTCCGACCAAGGTATTTAACATGCCGGGATTAATCAGCTCGGGGTATATTATTCCGAATGCTGAATTGCGTCATCGGTTTGCAGAATTTCTGGAAGCCTCTGAAATGAATAGCGGAAATATGTTTGCTTATACAGCAGCTGTGGCAGCTTACGAAAACGGTGAAGAATGGCGCAAACAAATGCTTGATTATGTGCAGGGAAACATAGATTTTGTGGCTGATTTCCTAAAAAACAATGTTCCGCAAATAAAACCTATGATTCCTGAAGCGTCATTCCTGGTATGGCTGGACTGCAAAGACCTCGGCATGGAAACAGACGAACTGCATAAATTCTTTTCGTTTAAAGCCGGACTGGGACTCAACAAAGGAACAATTTTCGGACCGGGCGGTGAATATCATTTGCGTTTGAATGTGGCATGTTCGCGAAACATTCTGAAAAAAGCGATGAAACAGCTGAAAGAAGCGGTCAACAGTAATTAGTGATTAGTGAACAATAAGCCGGAAAAGAAAAATAAAGAAAATCGAAAAATAAAACCGTTAAAGTGAAACTGAAAACTGCTGACGTGTAGCTGTTTACTGTTCGCTACTAACTGAAATATTATGGACGTAAAAATTGAACCTTCGTGGAAGCAAGTGCTCCAACCGGAATTTGACAAAGACTATTTTGCCAAACTAACTGAATTTGTGCGCAATGAATACAAAACCAGACTGACTTTTCCTCCGGCGTCGCTTATTTTCAATGCATTTGATCAATGTCCGTTCGATAAAGTAAAGGTCGTAATTATCGGGCAGGATCCCTATCATGGCGATGGACAGGCACATGGGTTGTGTTTTTCGGTGAACGATGGCGTAGCTTTTCCACCGTCGCTACTCAATATCTTCAAGGAAATAGATCGTGATTTAGGTAAATCAATGCCAACGAGTGGAAATCTTATCCGTTGGGCACAACAAGGCGTGTTGTTGCTCAATGCAACGCTCACTGTTCAGGCACACATGGCGGGATCACACCAGAATCGTGGTTGGGAAGCATTTACCGATGCTGCCATTCGCAAATTAGCCATCGAAAAAGAACATCTGGTATTTATGCTTTGGGGATCGTACGCACAAAAAAAAGGTGATTTTATCGATTCAACCCGACATCTGGTTCTCAAATCGGTTCACCCATCTCCCCTCTCCGCCTACCGTGGTTTTATAGGAAACAATCATTTTTCGCTGGCAAACAAGTACCTGCAGGAAAACGGGCAGGCGGAAATAAACTGGTAATTGTATTAATTTGAACGAAAGGGAGGTAACTTATAAGAAGATTAAAATGAAATCAAAATACCCGGTCAAGAAACTAAGCATTCTAAATTTTTTGTTTGCTTTTACGAGTTCATTATTCATATTTGCTTTCGTCATTGTTTTGTGGGGAACAAAAGGATTTCATGATGCTATTCTTGGGGCATTGCTGACATTGGTGCTTCTTGCATTAACTGGATTTGGAAATATTTTATGGTCATTGCTATTTAAGAAACAGTTGGCTGTTCGCTCTCTGAATTCAAAAAAAGCGTATTACACATTAAGCTATGTCTTTACCAGCTTGATATTTGTAATAATTGTTATTTGCTATAATCAATTGATTCATGAACCAACAGATTTTATTGAGATAGTTAGTCTTATTGTTATCAGCATTTTTGTGAATACGCTTGTTGTTGTATTTCACAATTACGTTGTTTTGCAAGATGCGAAAATGAATGCTGATATGGAAAATTCACAGCTCAAAGCAACAAATGCCGAAGCTTCAAATCAGTTGCTCCGTCAGCAAATACATCCTCATTTTTTATTCAATGCACTCAACATCCTTAAATCATTATACAAGATTGACCCGAATGCTGCCGAGGAATATCTGATTTGTTTGTCTGACTTCCTGAGGGCATCAGTGTCAAATAATAATATTAAGATAGTCAGACTGAAAGATGAAATAAAGCTTTGTCAGGACTATCTGCGCATGCAAAAAATCCGTTTTGGTAATGCCTTAATTTGTACTGTTTCTATTGGAGAGCTTATGCTCGAAAGTGGCTTTGTTCCGTCATTTTCGATTCAGCCATTGTTGGAAAACGCCATAAAGCACAACGAACTTACAGAAGAGTTTCCTCTTAGCATAAGCATAAAACAAGATGACGACAGGATTACTGTTTCCAATAGCCTTAGGCTAAAAAACATTCCTGAAGTATCTACCGGTAGCGGATTAGCCAACCTGTCGGAGCGATACCGGATTTTGTCGAATGACGAAGTGCAGATAGAAACCAATGAAACAACTTTCTCTGTGAGCATTAAAGTGCTTGACCACAAAGTCACCATGTAAAAACTCATTTAATATATCATTTAATTTTAATAATCTAACTAAAAAAAATGAATATAGTAATTATAGAAGATGAAAAGATTACGGCTAATGAGTTGGCTGGAACAATTACAACCGTGGAACCTGATGCTAAGATTGTAGCCATTTTAAGTTCGGTTAAAACAGCCGTGGCCTATTTCCAAAACAATGCAATGCCCGATTTGATTTTTAGTGATGTACAACTAGGTGATGGTCTTAGTTTTGAGATATTCAAAGCCAGTAAAATTTCCTCTCCTGTCATTTTTTGCACTGCATACGATGAATATGCCTTAAATGCTTTTAAAACCAATAGCATCGATTATATTCTGAAACCGTCAACAGCTCAAACTGTTGCAGAAGCCTTGGCGAAATATCGCAGTTTACGTCAGACTTTCTCGGATGGAAAAGACCAATACAAAGCAGTTTTAGAAGCATTAATCAATAGAGATGCTCCAAAGTCTACTTCCATTCTGGTGTATCAAAAGGATAAAATTTTACCTATAAGGCTAGAGACAATTGCCCTATTTTACATTGCCGATGAAGTAACTCACTTATTCACATTTGATGCTAAAATATACAGTATTAATAAAAACATGGAACAACTGGAACAACTTTCCGGTAATGATTTTTTTAGAGTCAACAGGCAATATCTCGTAAACCGAAAAGCTGTGATAGGTGCTTCACGCTATTTTTTACGCAAGCTATCTGTCAACATATCTGTACCATATAACAAGGAGAAAATACTGGTTAGCAAGGAAAAAATACCTCAGTTTTTGGCTTGGCTCGAAATGAGGTAACTTCTATCGCCTTTATCCTGCTTTTCCATTCGGTTTGTGAATATTTTATGATACAGTGTTTCACCCTACATTTCTGAAACATTAAAAATACATTTCTTTATAACGCAAGAAAGAGTCTGTAAACCAGACTCTTTCTTGCGTTACAAACATTTGTCAATCGTTCTTTTTTTGCCATAAAAGCCTTCCCCCAGGCAAAGGTACGTTTCCCTCCTATTTTTGTCCGTTTCACTTATTTTCTAATTGCTCTGCTCTTTTTTTAAAGCAATCTTTGCAGAGTCAAATTAAAAATCAGTAGGGATTGAAAACTGCATGTTTACTAAAACGTAAATTTATCTGCACGCTTCAATCATTCACCATTAAAAATTATCACCAAAATGAAACTATTCTATTTAGCTTGTTCAATGTGTGCAATTGCTCTTTTTGCCTCATGTAGTTCCAACCAAAAAGAGTCGGCAACAACTGAAGTTAGTCGTTCCGTAAAAGTTAAGGTAGAAACAATTCACACAATAAAAGGAATCTCAGACTTGCACTATAGTGGTACTATTGAACCACAACAAACCATACCACTATCATTCGAAGGTATAGGGACAGTTGAAAACGTATTTGTACAAGAAGGCGACATAGTTAAAAAAGGACAAAAACTGGCAACAATCGACAAAGCAGATGATGTAAGCCTGAGTAATGCAACCGTGGCAAAGTACAAACAGGCTAAAGATGCTTACAACCGCCTTAAAAGTGTGTACGAGCAAGGTAGCCTACCCGAAATAAAATGGGTGGAAATACAAACAAGTCTCAAGGAAGCTGAATCTCAAATGCAGTTGGCAGAATCAAGCATTAAAAAGTGTACTATGCGTGCACCTGCTGATGGAATGGTTGGTAAACGCAATATTGAACCTGGTCAGAGCTCCGTATCGCTGAAAAATCCTATCGAATTAGTGAAAATAGAAACAATACTGGTAAAGATATCCGTAGCTGAAAATGAAATCAGCAAAATCAAAAAAGGGCAAAAAGCCACATTCTCAATTTCTGCATTAAATGGGAAAACTTTTGACGGAACAGTATCCAACGTGGGAATAGTGGCTGACGAAATATCGCGCACTTACGATGTTAAGATTATGGCAAAAAATCCTCACTACGAAATAAAACCAGGGATGGTGTGCGATGTAAATTTGAATACAGATATTGAGAAAAATCTCACATTCGTTTCAAACAATGCTGTAAGTAAAGATAGTGAAGGAAAAAACTATGTATATGTTGTATCTCCTGACAAAAAACATGTTAACAAGCAAACTGTAACGCTCGGACATTATCTAAATAATGGTATTGAAGTGACTAACGGACTAAACCAAGGACAACTTGTTGTGAGCGAAGGGAAAGAAAAACTATCAGATAATAGTTCAATCAGTTTATAACATAGATTTGCGAGAATCAGAAAATTAAGAATTTCCTATGGGTAATATCAGTAAAATATTGATTGACATAATTTTATTTCTGACTATCGCTATTATTTATATTGTGCTATTTGGCATTACCGTACTCTTATTTATTTATATAGCTATTTTAATAATCTGTTTATAATATGAGCAAAAAAAAGTTAGAAATTATCGAATCCGTTATGCGGAATCATAATATCGTCATAATCATCACTGTAACACTTATGATCATTGGTGTTATCGCATTATTAATCATGCCTCGCGACGAATTTCCCAAGTTTACCATTCGTCAGGGAGTTGTTGTAGGTGTTTATCCCGGCGCAACTTCGGCTGAAGTGGAAGCACAACTAACCAAAACTGTTGAAAACTACATATTTGGGTTTGAAGAGGTTAAAAAGGCTAAAACCTATTCGTTGTCAAGAGATGGTATGATGTATATTTTCGTTGAACTGAACGATGATGTAACCAATGCCGATCAGTTTTGGTCAAAATTTAAGCATGGGCTGTCCGACTTAAAAATGACTATGCCTCCGGGAGTACTCGCATTGTTTGCCGATTCCGATTTTGGTGATACTTCTGCATTACTCATCACGCTGTCGTCCGACACTAAAAGCTATAAAGACCTCGAAGCTGAGCTGAAAAAACTTGAAGCTGAATTTCGTAAGATTCCTTCAGTTTCAAAAATCAAGCATTACGGTTTGCAAAAGGAACAAATATATGTAAAAGTCAAGCCAGAACTGCTCAACGAATATAATATTAAATCTCTTTCGCTATTTGCCAATTACCAGTCGAATGGAGGAATTAATTACGCCGGAACATTGAAAGATGGCAACAGTGATTTGTCTATTCATTTGCCAGCCAATTATAACTCGGAAAACGATTTGGCCAACCAGATAGTTTACTCCGACAATAGTGGTAATGTTGTGCGATTAAAAAACATTGCTAACATTGAACGTCGCTACGCCGATCCCGACAATTATATTAAACAGAATGGAAAAAAAACCATTCTTCTTTCACTCGAAATGCAGCCCGGTAAGAACATTGTGGAATTTGGTAAAGAAGCGGATAAAGCACTTGCTACTTTTCATAAAAACTGCCCGAGAGAAATTAAGGTAGCAAAAATTTCAGAATTGCCAAAATACGTTGATGAATCGGTGAAAAATTTCATGAAGGAATTTATGATTGCAATAGCCGCAGTTATTCTTATTACTATGATTTTATTGCCACTGCGTGTTGCCTCCGTTGCGGGAATTACGGTTCCTATATCTGTGCTGTTGACCCTTTGTTTTCTTTATTTTTTCGGTATAGAGTTGCACACAGTTTCTTTAGCTTCGCTTATTCTAGTGCTGGGAATGATTGTCGACAACTCTATTGTGGTAATTGACAACCATGTAGAAAAGATTGATCATGGCTATTCGGTTTGGCATGCTGCCATTAAAAGTGCCAAGGAGCTGTTTAAACCCATTCTGTATGCTACGTTGGCCATTTTGGCTGCCTATATTCCATTGGGATTCATGATTCCGGGTGTCGCTGGCGAATTTATGCGTTCAATTCCAATTGTAGTCAGCATTGCATTAGTGGTTTCTATTTTGGTAGCTATGTTTTTGGTTCCTTATCTCAATTTTATCTTCATAAAGAAAGGATTGAAAAAAGGGTTCAATAAAATGGAGCGTAAAACATTTTTAGACAGACTTCAGGCGTGGTTCGACAAAAAGCTTGAATGGGCATTTCGTTTTCCGAAAACGATAATCGCTTCGGTTCTGGGGCTAATAGGACTCGCATTTTTACTTTTCAACAATATTAACCAACAACTATTCCCCGAAATGGAGCGAAACCAATTTGCCGTAGAAGTGTATTTACCAATGGGTTCATCGCTCGAAAGAACTTCAAAAGTGATAGATAGTTTGGAAGCTGTGCTATTGAAAGATAAACGTGTAACTAACGTAACCAGTTTTATTGGCTCTAGTTCGCCAAGATTTCATACAGCCTATGCTCCTAATATCCCATCGCCTAATTACGGTCAATTGCTTGTAAACACCGTATCGAACGAGGCTACCCGCGAAGTGGTGGAAGAACAGAATTCAAAATATTCCGAGCACTTTGCCAACGCGCACGTTCGTTATAAAATTCTATCCTTACAAGACTTTAAGGCACCTATTGAAATACGGATTTCTTCCGATTCAGTTAAGGATATTCACAAAGTTGAAGCTCAGGTAAATGAAATTCTGAAAAAGACTAAGGGTGTTGCCTGGCGTCGTACCGACTGGGATCAAATGCAACAATATGTAAAAGTAAAGCTCGATGGAGATAAAGCCGAACGCTTGGGGTATTCAAAAGATTTGGTATCAACTTCACTCATGATAGGACTTGATGGGTTGCCGCTAACAACTATTTGGGAGAAAGACTATCCGGTGGAGGTCAGATTGTCGGAAGAAGGTAGCAGTCATAAAACGATAAAAACATTGGAAGATCAATATGTAACCTCGTTATCAACCTTTTCGGCTATACCATTAAGAACATTTGCAAGTTTTACGCCAGACTGGGGCGAAGGTACCATTGTTCGTCGCAACGGAGTACCAACGTTGACCGTGCAAGTTGATAATGCAGAAGGTGTGAATGCTTCAGCTATTTTCGATGAAATAAAACCACAACTCGACAAGTTGAAACTACCTGCATGTACTTCAATTAATTTCGGTGGTGAGCTTGAAGGACAGGACGAAACATTCGTTCCAATGGCTCTGGCCCTTGCAATTAGTATTTTGGCAATATTCTTTATCCTTTTGTTCCAATTTAGAAAAGTAAAACTGGTATTCTTAATTCTATCTACTATGATATTGGCTTTCCCTGGTGCTGCCATTGGGTTATGGCTAATGAATTATCCTTTTAGCGTAACAGCTTTTATCGGAATTACAAGTCTGTGTGGTATGGTGGTGCGTAATGGAATTATCCTTATTGACTATGCCCGTGAATTAATTGAAAAGAATAAGTTGTCGGTTCGCGAAGCAGCATTAGCGGCAGGGAAACGCCGTATGCGTCCTATTTTCCTTACTTCGGCAGCGGCGGCAGTAGGTGTAATTCCAATGATTTTAAGTCGTTCAACCCTTTGGGGACCATTGGGAACTGTAATCTGTTTCGGGCTGCTAATTGCCATGGTGCTTACGCTTTTTGTTTTGCCGGTACTCTTTGCTTTGGTATATAAAGATAAGAAAGCTGATTTTAATCTTCTTCAGACAAAAAAGTTAATTGCAATTATTGCAATAGTCATTTGTACTATTTCAACAGGAGTTAGTGCGCAATCGCTAAGTTTGGATAAGTGCAAGCAACTTGCACTTATCAACAACAACAAAATTAAAGGAGCCGAATTTGATGTGAAGGCTTCAACAGAAGAACGCAAAAGCGCTTTTACTGAATACTTCCCCAAAATAAGCGCTTCTGCTTTGGCTATGAAATCAACCGATTACCTGTTGAAACTTAAAACTCCCGAAATGAATCTTCCGGTATATGATGGAAATCCGGCCAATATTACCACAGCAACTCAATATGCTTATGTGCCATCAACACCAATCAATGCGCTTGATTATCTCAATACGGCAAGTGTTGACATTACCTTGCCTTTGTATACAGGTGGTCGTATCCGCAATGGAAACAAACTGGCTGCTCTGGGCGAAGAAGTTAGTCGCGGTCAGAAAGCATTAACCACCATTGAAGTACTTATTGGTACAGAAGAATTATATTGGACGTTAATGTCGCTGAAAGAGAAGGAAAAAACAGTGTATTGCTATGAAACGATGCTTGATACGCTTTATCGCGATGTAAACAATTACAAAAAAGCCGGATTAGTACAACGTAACGATTTATTGAAAGTGCAGCTCAAACAAAACGAATTGCAAACCAACATGCTGAAGCTTAAGAATGGCATTGAACTGACTAAAAGAGCATTGTGTCAACACATTGGTATTGCTTACGATTCCACGTTGGTTATCGAAAGTCAACCTTTAATTCCTCAGTCTTTAACTCTTCAGCCTGATGCACAAAATCAGGCAACAAAAAGGGTTGAGTATTCGCTGCTTAACAAAGCTGTGGAAGCCGAAGAACTGAAACAAAAAATGACACTCGGAGAATATCTGCCACAGCTTGCCATTACCGGTTCGGGCTCGGTAACCGACATGATGGGGGAAACGACTCATAATGCCATAGCATTGGTGACGCTTAGCGTGCCTATCAGCGACTGGTGGGGAGGTTCGCATAAACTCAAGCAACAACGCATGAAAATAGAAAAAGCCAAAACAGAACTTCAGGAAAATACCGAACAGATGAAACTTCAAATAACGCAAGCCGGAAATGATTTAAAAGAAACCTGGTTTCAAACTCAAATAGCTGGCAAATCAGTTGAGCAAGCCCGTGAAAACCTAAAGGTTACAGAGGATAATTATCGTTCCAGAACGATTAGCATTTCGGATCTCTTAGAAGCTCAGGCTCTGTCTCAGAGTGCTAATGATAACCTGACGGATGCCAAATGCACTTACCAGATAAAGATGGCTAAATACTCGCAAGCAATAGGTAATTATAAATAGTTACAAGTAAATAGTTACGAGTTACAAGTCTGGTTCTCTGAATATTGGTTGCTAAAAACATATCATTAATCATTATTGATCACTTAAATAACAATTATTATTCAGACTTACAATATTATTAAACTAATTAAATTCCAAAATGAAAACAATCTATTTTATCGCAATCTTTTCTTTTTTATTTACCGTGTCTTCGTTCTCTCAACGCCAGATAGTTGGTAAGTGGTTGTCGGAAGACAAAGAAGGAATTACCGAGATTTATGAGCAAGGTGGAAAATTCTATGGAAAAATCGTTTGGATCAAAAAAGCGACCGATGACAAAGGAGCTCCGCTCAAAGATACCGAGAATCCGGATCATAAACTGCGTCAACGCTCATTGCAGGAGCTTGTTATTATTAACAACTTGTCATACACTAACAAAGAGTGGATAAATGGCTCTGTTTATGATCCCAAATCCGGTAAAACATATAGTTGCAAGCTCTGGCTTACCAATGACAACACGCTAAATTTAAGAGGGTATGCAGGTATTTTCCATAGCACAGAAGTCTGGACCAGAACAAAATAATATCTCAATTTACAAAAATAAAAAATATACAAAATGAAAAAAGCAAGTTATGCAGATAAGGATGTTGTAGTCAATATTCTTACTAAATCATTTATTAATGATCCACATATCAATTGGTTGCTAGAATCGAGCAAAAATAAAAACAAACTAAAAATTATAATGGGTTATGTTTTTGAAGAATCGTTGGCGAGGGGAACTGTTTATCTGAATGAAGATAATACGGCTGTTGTTTTATGGAATACTGAGAAGAAGGAAAAAGTTTCGTTTCAGTATATTGTTAGAAACTTATCATTCCTTTTCAGAGCAGGGCTAAAGACCACTAGAAGATGCCTTAAAACAGACAAATTAACCTACGAACAATATCCGAAAAATGCGAAATACTGTCAACTATATCTGGTTGGTGTGTTGCCCGAAGAACAAGGAAAAGGATTGGCCAGCGCATTAATGAACCCTATGATTGAAGATATGAAAGAAAAGTCTATTCCAATGCATCTGGAAACGGCAAACTCTATGAATGTAAAAATATATATGAAAAAAGGATTTCATATTATCAAAACATTACAACTGGGAAATAATACGTTCTATTGCATGAGCCGATAAAATTGGATGGAAAAATAATCGTTGGACTAGAATATAACTAACTATAAAAATAAAAATGACCATGTGCTCAGAAACAGTTCAATCAAAAACAAAGAAAATAATAGCCCATTACCTGAAAATATCCGAGCAGGAGATTCTTGAAAATTCTACTTTGGCCGACTTGGGTGCAGACAGCTTCGACCGCATGGATATAATCTTTCAAATAGAGAAAGCGTTTCATATAATCATTCAAACTGATAGACCCGACCTGTTGTATAACAGTCGGTTTATGCATTTATGTAACGAGGTTGAGGACAGAGTTTAAACCAGAACCAGAGTAATCTCAAATAAGTTTATAATTGGATAACCAAGAGTAATATACAAAAGCTGATCTTTCAAGCTCAATGCATAAGAATATGAAACCAGCAGTTCTAAATCAAAAACACACACATACAACATTTGTCAGCTTAAACAGCTATGCCTGCGCAGCCTGCTGGAAATGCATCGAGGTTTGCCCCAACGATGTAATTGATAAATCATTCTTATTCATTGCCGACACCCTGATACATCAACAAGTACTTATGTACGATGCAACTAAATGTACTGGTTGTAAGCTATGTGTAGAGTCTTGTCCGTTTGATGCCATCAGTTTTTACAAACAATAAAATATTTAATGATCTTCTTTGAAATCAATATGCAGATAAATGCACTTATAACCGAGAGTCATCTATGTATAATAGTTAATTCCGGTTGGCTGAAATATTTCTTTAAATACAAAACACGCATTTATATCCGTCTAAATCACTAATTTTGTGCCGTCAATAAAACTGAATACAGAAGCAAGGAGAAAATGATGGAGAATGCAACCAAATCCCCCCAAAATATAAAAGCCAATGAAGTGGCTGAATTCATCCTCGATGCCGGCGTGTTTCTGATGGCCTCCGGAGCCCATTCGGGCAGGGTGTGGCGCAATTGCAGACGCATTGCAGAGCATTGGGGCTATCGTATGAATTTTAATCCTACGTTTACCGGCATACTGGTAAGTGTGTGGAACGATAAAGACAGCGAAAATGCAGTCACCCGATACAAAACAGCACCACCCAACAGCGTTCATTTAGAGACGCTGACAGAAATCAGTCATCTTTCGTGGAAGATAGCCGACGGCGAAATTGAATATGATGACGCAAGCCGTGAACTGGAAGCAATTAAACATAAAGCACATTATCCCTTTTGGTTGGTAGCACTGGCTGTGGGCATATCGTGCGGATGCCTTTGCACGCTGGCAGGCGGAAGTCCGGTGGATGCGGCACTGGCTTTTTGCGGAGCTTCGGTGGGTTCGATAGCTCGGTATTTTATCCTGAAAAAACAATTCAACCAGTTTTTGTCAATCATTATAGCTTCGGCTATTACCACCCTGATTGCCGGTACAGATACAATCTTTGGTCTGGGAAGGGCTCCTGAAATGACGCTGGCCACCTCTGTACTGTATCTTATCCCGGGCGTTCCGCTTATAAACAGTGTGATCGACCTGCTGGAAGGTTATTTTTCGGCATCCATCGCCCGTTCACTTTTTGCTGCATCCATAATATCGTGCATTGCCGTGGGAATGACCCTAAGCATTATGTTGTTGGGAATAAATAATTTTTAAAATTATGGAACTGATATCAACTATATTCATCGATTTTGCGCTGGCCTTTTGTGTGGCTTTTTGCTGGGGTATCTTATTCGGAACACCGTGGAAAGCATTGCTGGCTACCGGTCTGTTGGGAGGCTTTGGGCATAGTATCCGCTTTATTTTGTTACAATCAAATATGGGTTTGGTTGCATCGACTCTTATTGCATCGGTTTCAATCGGGCTGCTGGGAATTTATGTGGCTCACAAAGTACACAATCCTCCGGTAGTAATTACCATGCCGGCCTGTATCACCATGATTCCCGGCTTGTACGCCTATCGTTCCATGCTGGCCGGCATTAAGCTTAGCGACCAGGCAATATTAGATAAAAATCCGAATATCATTCCTACCATAGCCCACAATGCAGTACTTACTTTTTCGTTGTTGTTTACGCTGGCTGTGGGTATTTCCATCAGTGCATTGCTGTTTCGCAACAAGAGCGTGAAAGAAATACGCTTCGACAAAAGCCGATTGAAGTCGAAAGAGAAATAACATGAAGTCAATATAAAAATTACTTTCCTCCAACAGTGAAGTTACCATATTCTCGGGATAAGTCGTTGTCTTGTTCTTTGTGTATATTTAGTATATCCGGGAAGTTTTTCTTTTAATAGTTTATCTTCTAAAGCAGTTCTGATGCACAATAGAATTATGGATGCACTGATCGGAATTATGCTCCAAACTGAACCTGTAATCAAAGGTAATCCTATCAGTGAAACTGTCATTCCTAAATATCCCGGGTGTCTTACGACTTTGTATATACCCGTATCACAAATAGTTTGTCCCCTATCCTTTTGGATTCTTACAACGCTTGAAAAATATTTATTTTCTTTTCTTGCAGTGAGGAAAACTACTTGTCCAACGATTGCAAGGATAACTCCTAAAACATAGATGCTCCAATTAAAATCCGGTGACCAATGATAACGACCGGAATCTAATCCTGCAATGATTACATTAGCTAAATAAGCCAGACTGGATAAATCCTAAAATTAATTTATCCCATGATTTTGTTCCTTCCCCAACTTTGGAGCGTTCAGTCATAAGTTCTGTGTTATTCCTGATTGTCCAAAAATTCATAAGTCCTGTAATAACATTTGTTGCTAAAAAAATCCAACCCTGAAAATAGTCCGATTTTCCAGCACAAAGAAATAAGATTGCGGAAAAAACAAGTGTCGTAATTAATGTTTTTAATAAAAATTTCGCTTTCATAATTGTTTCTCATTATCTTGTTAGTTATACAATTTGTATCTTAAACAACCGGTAAAAAACTATTTCTGTCTGTCAGCGACAAAGTGAATACAGGAGGAGTAAAACCTACTATTGCATGTCATCCAGTCAATGAGCTAAGCGTGTGTTAAGTTCTGGTAAACAAGCAAATAATTTAGTCAACAATATCACTATATTCATTTAAATATTATTGGAATTGCAGTTATTGTGTCTCCAAGGAGATTCAATAAAACATGAAACACAATTCCAATATGTATGTTTTTATACTTCCATACCAAAAATATCATAGGCATAATTGCAATAACTCTTACCAAAAACATCCAAGGTGTAAAAAAGTGATATAGACAAAATAGGATAGTCCCTATTATTGGGGCAAATATTTTATATCTATCAATTCGGGGTAACAAATAACCTCTAAAATAAATTTCTTCAAATATCGGGACTATTAATGAAGT
>Ga0302213_1001024_pt1 | contig 14036 bp, 9 predicted proteins | sample II_Fen_N1_2_FD_194583 | JGI IMG/M metagenome (GOLD analysis project Ga0302213, IMG submission 194583) | Peat permafrost microbial communities from Stordalen Mire near Abisko, Sweden - II_Fen_N1_1 | ecosystem: Environmental > Terrestrial > Soil > Wetlands > Permafrost | place: Sweden: Abisko... | reverse complement strand
ATCGTGGATCCCTGAATATATTGACGTTGGGGGCATAAAAAGTAATCCCTGTATATTGGCTGTAATTTTCCAGACGCTGTGCAATGTTGTATTTAGCCCATGCTTCATCCGAGATAGCCTCCCCGATACGGTAGACCAAATCCTCATCAAAAGTTGCGGCTAATCCTACATTTTGAGGGAAGACAGTAGCCCGACCTGTTCGTGCCACACCATGCAATGCTTCGTTCCACCAGCTGTACGGAAGTATGCCCAGCCTTTTAATGGCCGGTGCATCATGCAGCATCTGTGTTGCTTTTTCCTCCAGGGTTAACCTGCCGACAAGATCTGTTACACGCTCATCCATTGTCTTATTCACATCCTGAAACGGATATTTTGCGACTGGTTGGGCATAAAACGCAGTACTCACCAGCAAAAAGGCTGCTGCAGTACTGAATTTCAGATTTTTCCTGAAGGCTCTTATGATTTGATTTTTCATTCTTAAATATCTTTACGGTTTCCGTCTGCTAAAGGAGGTTGTATAAATTTGAAATTAGTTGAATTTGTTGCTTAAAAATTGATCATTGATATTTTTTAATAAGATAATAAGGTTGGGTTTAGTGGGTTATTGGGTTTCTACTAAGGTTTAATATCTTAAAATAAGGTTTTTGAAGAATTAAATATTATTTTATTAGTCAACCTCAGAAAAAGCGGTTAAACACATCAACCCTATTCCAAATTCATGTTTCAATTTAAAAGTATTACAATTTCCAATTATAGTTTTTCATTTCCTCTATAGAAAAAGGTCATTTGCGAAGTTATTTCAAATATACTTTTCCCAGTTTTCGTATGCTGCCATGCTTGCTGCTACGTTTTCGGGTTCAGGAGTTACAATGATAATTTTCTTTAAGGTTGCAAAAGCTTCTTCGGCGTTCTTGTAAATCCCTGCTCCGATTCCGGCTCCACGTGCTGCTCCTACGGAACCATCGGTATTATACAGTTCAATGGTTGCGCCGGTGATATTAGCCAGTGTCTGCCTGAAAATAGGACTTAGGAACAGGTTGGCATGTCCTGCGCGGATCGTCTTTGTTTCTATACCCATTTGGTTCATAATGTCCATGCCGTATTTAAACGAGAATGCGATTCCCTCATGGGCTGCACGTGCCAGGTGGGCTTTGGTGTGACGGTTGAAGTTGATGCCATGTATAGAACAATTTGGTTCCTGATTACACAGCACGCGTTCAGCACCATTTCCAAAAGGAATAATGCTGACACCTTCGCTTCCTACAGGTATCTGGGCAGCCAGTTCATTTATCTGGTCATAGCTGATCCCTTCAGGGGCAACATTGTTTTTTATCCAGGTATTGAGGATAGCTGTTCCGTTAATGCAGAGCAAAACACCCACACGCGTATCGGCAACGGTATGGTTCACATGGGCAAATGAGTTTACACGTGATTGCGGATCATATTTCGCATCTTCGTTTACTCCGTACACTACGCCCGAAGTACCGCCGGTAGCAGCAATCTCTCCGGGATTCAATACATTTAATGAGAGTGCATTATTGGGTTGATCGCCGGCACGGTAAGTAACCGGTGTTCCGGCTGCTAATCCAAGTTCGGCAGCAATATCGGCTTTCAGGTTTCCCTGCTGTCCAAATGTAGGTACTATTTCAGGAATAAGCTTTGTGTCGAACCCAAAGTAATCGAACAGGAAAGTAGCAGGAGCATCCTGTTTAAAATCCCAGGCAATGCCTTCTGATAATCCCGAAGCAGTTGTGGAGGCTTTTCCAGTCATGCGCATGGCCAGGTAATCGCCGGGCAGCATGTAGTATTTTGCTTTCGCAAAGTTTTCAGGTTCATGTTCTTTCACCCACGCCATTTTCGACAATGTAAAGTTACCGGGAGTATTAAGTAAATGTGATAAGCATTTCTCTCCGCCAATTTCTTCAAACGCCTTTTGTCCATAAGGTACAGCACGGCTGTCGCACCAGATAATTGAATCACGTATGGCCTTTTGGTTTTCATCCACCAACACCAACCCGTGCATTTGATACGAAATACCAATGGCCTTAATAGCTGACGGATCTTTTCCAAATTCAGCCAACACTGCTTCAGTAGCCAGTTTGAGGTTGGTCCACCATGTTTCAGTATCCTGTTCTGCCCAACCGGCCTTCACCGATTTAATCTCCATTTCCTTTTTGGGAAAGAATGCACTCGAAACACATTCGCCTGTAGTAGCATTCACCAGACTCGCCTTTACCGACGAACTTCCTAAATCATATCCAAGTAAGTACATATATAAAAAGTTAACCCCCGACCCCTAAAGGGGAGTAAGAGTAGTTAGTATTGATTATTACCCCTAACCCCTAAAGGGGAATAAGAGATGTTAGTATTCTTTATTTATATGCTCCAGCCCATCCTAGAGGAATTTTATTCCCCTTTAGGGGTTAGGGGTTCTTATATTTCTTTTCTTATTCCCCTTTAGGGGTTAGGGGTCATTTCTTATATTTATACAACCTTGCCGCCCTGTGAGGCACCCCCTCTTCAAATTCGTCCAGCATGACCAGATACGGCATTTGTGCCACTTTCTTCTGGAAGTTCCTGACATCCGATCGCGTCTGGTGAATAACATCATACAACGTTCGAAGCTGGGATATGGTAAACTTACGGGGTAACAGTTCGAACAACAAATGCGGTTCCAGGTCCAACCGGTGTCGGATATGTTGCAACCCGTTTTCAATAATCTGATTATGGTCAAAAGCCAGTTGCATAGTGGCTATTTCTTTTACATCATACCAGCTGGCAGTAGTATCTTCGGTGTTAAACACTATTTTTCGGTCAATCTTGATAAGTGCCACATAGGCTACTGTCACAATCCGGCCGATTTTTAATTGTGTTGTCCGCTCCAACCAGAGTACATCCCTTGGATTCGCCGTACGGTTTGTGCTTCCAAAACTTTTAAACTGGCTTAGATAGATATTATTTAATCCTGTCAATTCATTCAACACCCTCGAAGCTGCATCATCCAAATCTTCATCATATAGAATTATACTTCCCGGAAGTTTTTTATCATTGTATAATTCGTTTTGTTCATCAATGCTGCGTTCGATAAGCAGTACTTTCAGGTTTTCCCCATCAAAGCCAAATACGACACAGTCGACTGAGATATGCGGATTGTATAAATTTTCGGACATCATTCCTCAAAAAGCGTTGGTATGACCGCAAAAATAATTCATTTATTTGAAATACTAATGAATATATTTCATGTTATAAAACACATATTCAATTATTTAAATTATGTATTAAATACAATAAGCATTTTGTAATTACTGTGATATATACAATAAGTATTTTATTGCCGGATTTACTAAACTCTGAATTATGAATGCATTGATTCACTCATTCGAAATCCTGAATTCCATTTACAGAATACAATATGTCCCGGTAAATTAAAATGAAAGTATCCGTTTCCTTTTTTTGAAATTCCTGTTATAAATAATAGGAACAATACTATGTTACGTTTTATTTTTAAAATATCAGACCTTTCCCACTGCTCTCTAAGATTGTTAAGAATGAAAATGATAATTCGCAAATTATCCTAAGTAATGAGATTAATTTAATGTCGCATTTCAAATTCAAAAGATTAGAACACGGATTTACGCGGATTTGGCGGATTTAAAACGGATCTAATTCCAACAAGTTGGAATTGATTTGTGTACCATGATCAACTCCAACTTGTTGGAGTTAAATCCGAATAAAATCATATAATAACAAAAGAATCCGCTTTTATCCGCTTGATCGGTGTAAATCAGCGTTCTATTCTTCATTAAATATGACATTATATTTTGATTGCTACTTAAGTTAAAACCATCATCCTGAAACTTCAGGAGTTTTTGCCAAATTCATTAAAAATAATTGAATCATCACAACCCACTATAGGACAAGTGATATTCTGACTTTTAAACTTTAAACTTATCAAAGAGTGAATACTAAAATTTTTGCTCCCTTTAGTACATTTGTCTTACATCTCTCCATCATCTGTTTTACATCTGTTTTACCTCATCCCATATTTGAGTCGTATCAAAGCCGCATCAAAACCGTACATATCCCATATCATTATAGAGACGACATAAATACGCCTATGATGTGTTTTTGATGTGGCAATAGATAAAAGAGATGATGGAGGGATGATGGAGAGATATAAGAGAAATCTGAATTTGAAGGTGTTTTTATATTCAAAATTGTGTTGTATAACATAGATTCAATTATACATAAATCAAAAAACAAGTGTTTACTTTACACTTGTTTTAAACACACAAATCATAGCAGGTAATTTATATACATAGAATGCTATATATGTGACATTTACATTTGATTCAATTTAATTTGAAATTTATACATTATTTTTAATGAGTGCATCCTTTTATCAAAATAAAGACAGTTTTTTAGTTGCGGTTGATTGTATAATTATCGGTTTTCGGGACAACGAATTGCATATTCTGGTTGCACGCAGGCCATTTGAGCCATTCAAAGGTGGGTGGTCGCTGATGGGAGGATTTGTGAATGCTCCTGAAAATATCAAAGAAGCAGCAAAAAGGGTGGTCGGTGAATTTACCGGAATAGACGACATCTACCTGGAACAGGTTGGTGCCTACGGGGATATTGACCGCGACGTGGAACGTGTTATCTCAATTGCCTACTATGCGTTGGTGGATATCGATCAATTTGACACTTCCTTAGCCAAAAAATATGATGCCCGCTGGGTAAAAATCACCCAGTTGCCTGATCTTATTTTCGACCATAACATGATGGTAAAAGATACAATTGTCCTTTTGCAACGAAGAACAGCAGTCAAGCCAATCGGGTTCAACTTACTCGGCGACCGTTTTACCTTGCCGACATTACAGAGTTTATACGAATCGATTTATCAGGAAACCATCGACAAACGCAACTTCCGTAAGAAATTGCTTACCATGGATATTCTTGAAAAACTAGAAGAAAAGGATAAAGGGTCGTCTAAAAAAGGGGCATTCTACTATCAATTCAACAAAGAGAAGTACGATCAGTTAATTCAACAGGGGTTGCATTTTTCATTATAATTATTATTACCGGCTTCCGTAAAACCGATACACAAATTATTAAAAACAGGAATTATGTTAGAGTCATTAAAAGCAGAAGTGTTCAAAGCCAATCTTGATTTGGTAAAACACGGATTGGTAATATTTACCTGGGGAAATGTCAGTGCCATTGACCGTGCCACAGGATTAGTGGTGATTAAACCTTCGGGGGTTTCATACGAAGATATGAAAGCAGAGGATATGGTGGTTGTTGATCTGGAAGGGAAAATAGTGGAAGGAAAACTGAAACCATCGTCCGATACAGCTACCCATCTGGCTCTGTACAGGGCATTCCTTACCATTGGTGGAATCGTTCATACCCATTCCACCTACGCCACTTCATGGGCACAGGCAGGTGTGGACCTTCCGAATATTGGTACCACCCATTCCGACTATTTCAGTGATGCCATTCCATGCACCCGCGACATGACTCAACAGGAAGTGGAAGGGGAATATGAACTGGAGACAGGCAATGTGATCATCGAACGCTTCAAAGGACAGAATCCTGATTTTACACCGGGAGTACTGGTCAAAAACCACGGTCCTTTTGCCTGGGGAAAAGATGCCCATGACGCAGTACACAACGCAGTAGTCATGGAACAGGTTGCGAAGATGGCGTATATTTCGTACGGAGTCAATCCTGATCTGACCATGAGCAACCACCTGATAAAAAAACATTTTTATCGCAAACACGGACCGGGTGCGTATTACGGTCAGTGATTGGTTAATTGGTTGATTGGTTGATTGGTTGATTGGTTGTCCCGATAGTTATCGGGAGGTTGACAGGGAAAGAAGGAATATAAAAAGGCGTAAGCAATTCAGTAGATTTTGGAGATTGAACAGTTCGTAATGTATTTAAATATAATCAATTGGGAATCTAAAATTAAATCAAATATTATACACATGAAAAAAACATTTCTTGCTTTTATTTGCGTTTTAACCTTTTCAGTATCTGCACAAACCGGTATATCTAAAATTACCATTCAGGCCGATAAAGGCACAAATATCATCAACAAAGAGATTTATGGCCAGTTTGCCGAACATTTAGGCACCTGCATTTACGGAGGTATCTGGGTAGGCGAGAATTCACCGATCCCCAATACAAAAGGATACAGGAATGATGTACTGAATGCCCTGAAGGAATTGCACATACCGGTATTACGCTGGCCGGGAGGTTGCTTTGCCGATGAGTACCACTGGATGGACGGAATCGGACCACGGGAGAAACGACCAAAGATGGTAAACAACAACTGGGGTGGAGTAGTCGAAGATAACAGCTTTGGCACCAATGAATTCTTTAACCTATGTGAGATGCTGGGTTGCGAACCTTACCTGAGCGGTAATGTAGGCAGCGGGACAGTAGAAGAACTTGCCAAATGGGTGGAATACATCACCTCGGCCGGTGACAGTCCTATGGCAAGAATACGCCGCCAGAACGGACGGGAAAATCCATGGAAACTGAAATACATTGGAGTTGGCAACGAAAGTTGGGGATGTGGTGGAAGCATGACACCCGAATACTATTCCGACCTGTACCGCCGCTATTCAACCTATTGCAGGGAATATGACGGCAACAAACTCTTTAAAATTGCCAGTGGTGCCAGCGATTACGATTACAAATGGACAGAGACATTGATGAAAAATGTTGGCAACCGCATGCAGGGCGTTTCGTTGCATTACTACACCTGTAAAGGGTGGAATGGCAGCAAAGGCTCGGCAACTAAATTCGATACATCAGAGTACCTGTGGACAATGGGGAAATGCCTGGAAATTGAAGACGTTGTAAAAAAGCACATTGCCATCATGGATAAATATGATCCACAACAAAAAACAGGTTTAATGGTCGATGAATGGGGTACATGGTGGGATCAGGAACCAGGCTCTCATTCTGCACTTTATCAACAGAATTCTATGCGAGATGCATTCGTTGCTGCATTAACGCTGAACATTTTCAACAAATACACCGAGCGTGTAAAAATGGCGAATATTGCCCAGGTGGTAAATGTATTGCAGGCAATGATCTTGACTGATGGACCTAAAATGGTGTTGACACCATCGTACTACGTTTTCAATATGTACAAGGTTCACATGGGTGCGACCAACTTACCGATTGACATTCAATGTGATTCACTGGTATCCGGCGATAAGAAATTTGCTTCTGTCAGTGCATCGGCATCGAAAGATTCAAAAGGTACGATTCATATTACACTTGCCAATATTGATCCTGACAAAGAACAAAAAATTGAGATAGATATGGCAAACGTAAAAATTACAAAAGTTTCAGGGACTATACTGACTGCCAAAACCATTCAATCATACAACACATTCGACAACCCGAATGAAGTTGCCCCTGCAGCATTTAATGGAGCTAAAACAACAAAAAAGGGTCTTGCCATTACTGTTCCGGCAAAGGCAATTCTTTCAATTGAAATACAATAATAATCCCAAACCCCGAAAGGGGCTTGATAACAAAATTCACAAAAAAAATAATAACACTAACTTCTCTGACTCCCTTTAGGGGTTGGGGGTAAATAAAATTAATTATCATGAATTACAAAGATTTAGAAGTATGGTTCGTTACCGGAGCACAGCTTTTGTACGGAGGTGATGCGGTAGTGCATGTTGATGCACATTCAACCGAAATGGTAAAGGGATTGAATGATTCGGGCAATCTGCCGGTTCATGTAGTTTATAAAGGTACTGCCAATTCTTCAGAAGAAGTTTCAGCAATATTCCGTGCAGCAAATGGAGATACAAAATGCGTGGGGGTAATTACCTGGATGCATACATTCTCACCGGCTAAAATGTGGATCCATGGTTTAATGGATTACAAAAAGCCATTGTTGCACCTGCACACCCAATACAACGAAGAAATTCCATGGTCGGAAATAGACATGGACTTCATGAATCTGAACCAATCGGCTCATGGCGACCGTGAATTTGGGTTTATTACCAGCCGCCTGCGTAAACCACGCAAAGTTGTTGTAGGTTACTGGAAAGACAAATCGACTCATTCAAAAATATCAGACTGGATGCGTGTTTGTGCTGCATGGGCCGATTCACAGAACATGCTGATTATCCGTTTCGGTGACAACATGAATAATGTGGCTGTAACCGATGGCGATAAAGTAGAAGCGGAAATCCGTCTGGGTTACCATGTGGACAATGCTCCTATTGCAACACTTGTACCCTACGTGGAAGCTGTTACAAAAGCTGAAATCGACACATTAATAGCTGAATACGAACGCACATACGAGTTTGCTGACGATTGTAAAAAAGGAGCAGAAAAACATCAATCAGTACGCGAAGCTGCAGCACAGGAAATAGGATTACGCCGCTTTCTTGTTGATAAAGGTGCAACAGCATTTACCACCAGCTTCAACGAACTGGCAGGCATGAAACAGTTGATGGGATTTGCTTCCCAACGATTAATGGCCGAAGGATTTGGTTTTGGTGCTGAAGGTGACTGGAAAACAGCTGCCATGACCCGCACCATGTGGGTAATGGCTAAAGGTCTGCCCGGTGGTTGTTCATTCCTCGAAGACTATGTATTGAATTTCAACGGAGCAAAAAGTGCTATCCTGCAATCGCATATGTTGGAAATCAACCCTGAAATTGCAAAATCAAAACCACGTATAGAAGTTCATTTCCTGGGTATAGGCGATGCAGGAGTTTGTGCACGTCTGGTATTCCAGGCTCACGAAGGAGAAGGCATTGCAGCAACCATTGTGGATATGGGCAACCGTTTCCGCATGATTGTAAACGAAGTTAAGGTCATTGAGCCAAAAGCATTACCTAAATTGCCTGTTGCCTGTGCGTTGTGGATTCCACAACCAAACCTGGAAATAGGTGCAGGAGCATGGATCACAGCCGGTGGTACACACCACTCGAGCTTTTCATTCTCCATTACAACGGAAATGATGGAAGACTATGCCGAAATAGCAGATATCGAAATGCTGCTTATCGATAAAGACACCAATATCCGCAATTTCAAACAGGATATCAGAAACAATGAAGTGTATTATATGTTGAACAAAGCGCTTAGATAATTCATAATTATTAATTCATAATGCATAATAAAGCGGAACAATTTAAAGTGCTGTGTTAATTCAAACTTCACCCCTTACTCTTTGTCAGTAAGGGGGCTGAGGTTATAAAAAACAACAGATCATTATTTTCTTCCCATTATTTATTTATGAATTGTGAATTGTGCTTTAATAATTATGAATTATGAATTATAAATTATGAATTAAATAAACATTATGAGCAAATACGTTATAGGATTAGATTACGGCACCGACTCAGCCAGAGCGGTGGTTGTAAACGCCGAAACAGGCGAAGAACTGGCATCATCAGTAAAATATTATCCACGTTGGATGGAAGGCAAATACTGTGTTCCTACTGCCAATCAATACCGGCAGCACCCACAGGATTATGTTGATGCATTGGAATACACCGTAAAAGATGCGCTTTCAAAATGTCCTGCCGGAACAGGCAGGCAAGTTGTTGGTATGGCATTCGACACAACCGGAAGTACACCTGTATTTACAGACAAAAACGGTACTCCCCTTTCATTATTACCTGAATTTGCGGAGAATCCGAATGCCATGTTCGTATTATGGAAAGACCATACAGGGATAAAGGAAGCTAAGGAAATAAATGAACTTGCCGCAAAATGGGATATTGATTACACTTCGTATGAAGGTGGTATTTATTCATCAGAATGGTTTTGGGCAAAAGCTCTGCACGTTTTGCGTGCCGACGAAAAAGTGCGCAATGCCGCTCATTCCATCATAGAGCATTGTGACTGGTTACCGGGCTTACTGACAGACACAACAAACCCTTCAAAACTCTTCCGTAGCCGTTGTGCTTCAGGTCACAAAGCCATGTGGCTGGAGAAATGGGGTGGATTACCATCAGAAGATTTCCTTACTACACTTGATCCACTGTTAGCTGGTTACCGTGAACGTTTGTATACCGATACATATCCAAGCAATCAAAAAACCGGAAACCTTACCGAAGAGTGGGCTGCGCGTTTAGGTTTAACAACCAATGTAGCTGTTGCAGTAGGTGCATTCGACTGCCATACTGGAGCAGTTGGTGCTGAAGTTACTCCGGGGGCATTGGTTCGTGTTATTGGCACTTCTACCTGCGACATCATGGTGGCAAGTTATGAAGAGATGGGTGACAAACTGATCCCCGGAATCTGTGGACAGGTTGATGGATCGGTGATACCCGGCATGATCGGACTGGAAGCAGGACAATCGGGCTTTGGCGATGTTTATGCATGGTTTAAGAATGTACTGGCATGGCCGGTAGTAAGCATCCTTTCCAAGACAACACTGGTTGACGAAGCCACCAAACAAAAACTGATTGAAGAAACGTTGAATCAGATCATTCCGGCTCTTTCGGTTGAAGCTGCGAAAGTTCCTGTATCCGAATCAACGATTCTGGCAACAGACTGGATGAACGGACGCCGTACACCGGATGCAAACCAACTGGTAAAAGGAACGATTACCGGATTAAATCTGGGCAGCTCAGCTCCTCTTATCTTCCGTGCATTGGTGGAAGCTACCGCCTACGGGTCAAAAGCTATCGTTGACCGTTTTACTGAAAATGGTGTGGTTATCAATGAAATCATCGGTATCGGTGGCATCGCATTGAAATCACCTTTTGTTATGCAAACCATGGCTGATGTACTGAATATGCCTATTAAAGTGGCTAAATCAGAACAGGCCTGTGCATTCGGGACTTCCATGTTTGCAGCAGTAGTAGCCGGAGTATATGAGAAAGTGGAAGATGCCCAGAAAGCTATGGGCATGGGCTTTGCCATGGAATACTTTCCGAACCCTGCGAATGCTGCCTTGTACAAAGAACTTTACAATGATTATATCAAGCTGGGTCAATTTACTGAAAAAGAATTATTCTCTTAAACAAATCTAATATTTTCACACAATGAATTGGAGTTCGAATGAATTTATTTGGCTCGACTGGGTTGTTCTCACAGTTGGGATTTTGGCTGTATCATGGGCTGTATGGCGATCGGTACAAAAAGATAAACGTTTGCAAAAGGGTCCCAACAGCGAAGACTACCTGTTCGGTAAAGGGGAACCCTGGTATATCATTGGTGCGGCTATCTTTGCTGCCAACATCGGTTCGGAACACCTTGTAGGGCTTGCCGGGACAGGTGCAAAGGCAGGAGTCGGTATGGCACACTGGGAGATGCAAGGCTGGATGATTCTTATACTGGGTTGGCTCTTTGTTCCATTCTACCAGCTTATGAATTCAAAGTTGGGGAAAATCATTACCATGCCTGACTTCCTCAAAAATCGTTACACACCCCGTACAGGTTCGTGGTTGTCTATCATTACACTGATAGCCTACGTGCTGACCAAAGTGAGTGTAACAGCCTTTACCGGTGGTATCTTTATGGAAAGCCTTATTGGCTTGCCTTTCTGGTATGGAGCTATCGGGTTGATAGTCATAACAGGTATCTTTACCATTTTTGGCGGTATGAAGGGTGTTATGACATTGTCGGCAATTCAAACTCCTATACTGATCATTGGCTCATTCCTTGTGCTTTTCTTAGGATTGTCAGCTCTTGGAGACGGTAGTATCGCTCACGGTTGGACTGCCATGATTGACTATTCCAAAACGCTGAGTACCGGAGCAGACGGACATGCTTACGGCACAAACCATATGTTCCACTTAGATACGGGTGACCCATTGTATGACGACTATCCCGGTTTCTGGGTATTTATCGGAGCATCCATTATTGGTTTTTGGTATTGGGCTACCGACCAACATATTGTTCAAAGGGTACTCGGACAAACAAGAGGCGAAGCGAATGATGTTGTAATGAAACGTGCTCGAAGAGGTACTATTGCTGCCGGTTATTTCAAAATACTACCTGTATTTATGTTCCTGATACCAGGAATGATAGCCGCAGCATTAGCTGCACGTCCGGGCAGCGGCTTTACATTAGTCAACCCTGATACAGCCTTTGGCTCCATGGTTAAATTTGTATTACCCGCCGGTGTGAAAGGGATTGTTACCATAGGCTTTATATCAGCCCTGGTTGCTTCATTGGCTGCATTTTTCAACTCCTGTGCTACTCTGTTTACAGAAGACTTTTATAAGCCAATGTTCAAAAAGAAGAGCGAGGCTACATACGTTTTGGTAGGCCGTATTGCAACTGTTGTGGTTGTGGTACTTGGTATTATATGGATACCGGTCATGATGAGTCTTGGTAGCCTTTACTCCTATCTGCAAGGTATTCAATCGCTCCTCGCTCCTGCAATGGTTGCAGTTTTCGTAATGGGTATCTTTTCCAAAAGAACTACACCTAAGGCCGGTGAAGCAGGTTTAATAATAGGTTTTCTTATTGGAATGGCCCGCTTGTTTACCAACATCTTTACAAATACAGGCAAAGATGTAATGACCGGTTGGTACTGGGAATCCACCACTTGGTTCTGGCATACCAACTGGCTTATCTTTGAGATATGGTTGCTTGTCTTTATCATGGGTATGATGGTCGTAGTATCACTTTTTACAAAGAAACCAACCGCTCAACAGATTGATTTCATCACATTCGATGGTGACTACAAGAAACTCATCATGCAGAGTTGGAACAAGTGGGATGTTATTGCCTCACTGGGTGTAGTGGCTCTTTGTGCTGCATTCTACTGGTATTTCTGGTAATTAAGTTGTAGGAACAATATAAAGTCTTGTTTTTTCTTCCTATTTCAAGAAAATAAGACAAGACTTTATATTGTTTCACGTACTTAAGTAATCGTAGATTTTTAATGATCTATTTGTTAGCCTATAAGTACTTACTTGTCAGTAATCTGTTAATTATTAATTCTTAATTATTAATTCTTAATTTTTAAAATCCTAGTTATTATGAAAAAGATATTTTTATCATTCATGGTTATTACATGTATGCTTTCATCTTGTACAAGTAATAAAAAAGAAGCACAGCTTTTTCCACAAAGCAATTTCGACACCATTGTCAATGGGAAGAAAGTATCCGTTTATACATTGAAAAATGCAAATGGAATGACTGCCCAGGTAACGAATTATGGCGCACGCTTAGTAGATTTATGGGTTCCGGATAAAGAGGGGATTTTCAGGGATGTCATCTGGGGATTTGAAAACATAAAAGGCTATCTGAATGCAACAGATATGTTCGCAGGACCGATTGTTGGAAGATATGGGAACCGTATAGGGAAAGGACAGTTTACACTTGATGGCAAACCGTATCAACTTACGCTGAACGACCATGGGAATCAATTGCATGGTGGCATGAATGGCTTTTACAAAAAGGTATGGGATGCCCGTGCTTTTAAGAATGAAAAAGGAGAAGACGCTGTAGAACTTAGCTATCTGTCACCTGCCGGTGAAGAAGGCTATCCCGGTAACCTGACACTGAAAGTTACGTATGCCATTACTTCAAATAATGAACTGACGATCAATTATGCCGCAACCACCGATGCTGCAACAATCTTAAATCCAACGTCACATTGTTATTTCAATTTACATGGCACTACGGCACAATCAAGCAATTCGCACATTGTCACTATATTTGCTGACAAATATACAGCAACCGATTCATTGTTAATCCCAACAGGTGAAATTGCAACCGTTGAAAATACGCCCCTTGATTTCAGAAAACCTACTCCTGTCGGTGAACGTATCAAGGCTGACTTTATGGCACTGAAATACGGGAAAGGGTATGACCATAATTTCGTATTAAACAAGAAAGCCGGTGAGATTTCACTGGCAGCCGAAGTGTATGAACCTGCAACAGGGATTGTAATGAAAGTAAGTACCGACCAACCAGCCATTCAATTTTACAGTGGCAACTTCATGGACGGGAAAGACCTTGGCAAACGTGGTGATAAACATGATTACCGTACCGGCATTGCCCTTGAGGCACAGAAT
>Ga0302213_1001021_pt1 | contig 14046 bp, 8 predicted proteins | sample II_Fen_N1_2_FD_194583 | JGI IMG/M metagenome (GOLD analysis project Ga0302213, IMG submission 194583) | Peat permafrost microbial communities from Stordalen Mire near Abisko, Sweden - II_Fen_N1_1 | ecosystem: Environmental > Terrestrial > Soil > Wetlands > Permafrost | place: Sweden: Abisko... | reverse complement strand
TAATTTAGGACAAGACAGTGTGTTAGCGGTTAGGCATTGGTTGTAATTAGTTTGTTTTTCCTTTCATAAATACGATTCGCTTATTCTATTTTGCAGTCGCTTGTTTCCTTCTCGCAGTAAGCTAAAACGTTAATGCAGTTCGTTCATACGTTAATGCGGAAGGCTTATTCCTTTTATAGGGTCGTTCATACGTTAATGCGGTTGCTCCATACGTTAATGTGGGAAGCTATTTCATCTTTTACCATCGTTCATACGTTAATGACGGAGGCTTATACGTTAATGCGGGAGCTTCATACGTTAATGCGGGTCGTTATATGTTAACTGCCGGAGGCTATTACAACTTTTACGGAGGCTATTTTACTTTTCATCTACGCTATTTGTTAATTTCAGAAGTTTTATTTCTTTTCTACTAAGTCTTAAAACTTTTTGTAGTTGTCTATTTTTAGTGTCTATTCAATAAACTGTTCTTGTTGGGTTTTGTTCTGGTAGTTCATAGTATTATTCTTTCAAAATAGGAATATCTCCGTACTTTAGGTTGGTGGTTTTCTAAATTTTATTATGTTTTCCTGAATGTATCGGCAACTGTTTTATACCGGTCAAAAGTCACACTACTAGGTCGTGCTTCGTAGTCTTGCGCTATTTCTATTGACATATCAATTTCACCGTTACTTAGTTTCACTGTTAAGTTATAATTATGATTTATAAAGTGTTCCTGATAAGACCCAATTTCGGGATTAATTGTCCACGCAAGATAAGTAATACCTTTTACACCATTTGTATGTGAGTTCGATTTATGCATTTTTTTCGTTCCAGTTTAATAAACTATTCTTTTTTCTAGTCAGTGTCGATTCTGCTGTCGTCTTTTTTGTTTTTTATGCTTACCGCTAACGACTGAGGCTATGGGCATTGGCGGCTTGCGTGAGCGTTCGCTGTCGTGAAACGACAAAGTGAATGCGGGCGCAAAGCCTGCTGAATGCACTACGGCCAGCCAATGAACATAGGCGTGTGTTAGGCGGTCGTAGTTTGTTTTCTTGAGTCGTTTTACTTTCAGCCAGTAAGATGAGCGTCCGCAGTTCAACCTATCTTTTCAATTCGTTTTCTTGTCTTTCAAGTCGAACCAATAATAATTTTACAAATTAACGAATAATTTATTAAGATTTAAAATATAAAAGTCTTTTTTCTTTCTTTTTTTCGCTGTTTTAAAGCAGAAAAGCTGTCAAAAAGCGGAAAGTCGAGGTGTCCAAAACTTTCCTGTAAGCATTCTCTCGACAACTCGAAACGGGTTTTCTCTTCTTTCGAGTTGTCATAGAGAGTTTGTTTCTCTTTCTTTTCTTTCTTGTTGAGTTGGAATGCACTTTCCGCCTAGAAGTAAGAAAAGTCAATAAGTAAGAAGTTGTTTTCAATCGTCAACCCATAATTCCACGGTTTTCAGTCGTTATGTGTCATAGTCGTAATGATACTCACTCAATTCATTCCATAGAAAATCTGCGAAGAATTGTCCGCCGATGAAAAGTCAAAGTGGGAGAGAAGTGAATCGTTGTTGATTTCGTCTATTGATGTCGCAAAAGCGTACAGTTCTTCAAAGATTTTTCCTTCCGTAATTCTGTCTGTCTTTCATTTTGTACTATGCCGCCTAACGACCGAGGCTATGGGCATTTGGCGGTTTGCGGGAGCATTCGCTGTCGTGAAACGACAAAGTGAATGCGGGAGCAAAGACCGCTGAATGCACGTCAGCCAGCCAATGAACATAGGCGTGTGTTAGGCGGTCGTAATTTTTTATTTCAAGTTTTGTTGTCGTTCTAATAACTTATCATTCATGCATTTGCTAATAAAGTCGAAGCAATCAGGAAGAACTTTCTCTGCTGCAATAATACCAGATTCAGTCAGACCGCCTTTGTTTGCAACTTCTGAGATTATCTTGTCGGCTGATTTCTCAGAGTCAATCAAATAATTCATTGTACTGATTAAAGTATGATAAACCGCTTGTTTCTGTGTGTCATCAGATATGTCAAATGAGATTAATAGTTGGTCTAAAATTTTTGTAAATAGTCCAGTACCACAACTTGTCAACTTTCCCAACGTGTCAAACTCATAGTCAGATTTCGCTTCAATCAGCTTAGTTATCGGAGTAAGAATATCCGTAAGTTCCGTTAAGTCAGTCGTTGAAACAGTCGAATTTGTCTGAAAGATTGTCGTACCTTGCTTAATCTGCCAGTTTATATTCGGTAAAAGTCTTACAATTTTCGTTTCTGGAAACACTTCAGATAATTTGTCAATAGTCACAGAATTAGCACAGCTAACAATCACAGAGTCACTTTTCAATAATGACGAGACAAAATCCGTTTCTAAAGCAATAATTCCTGAAGTCGGAATAATCAAGAAAACAAAAGAACTGTCACGACATAAGTCAGTGTAATTGTCAACACGATTAATTTTCGGGTTGTAAGTCAGAAGTTCCACAACTTTGTCAGCAGTTCGATTGTAAACTTTTATTGACTTGTCTGGGAAGATTTGTCTAAGCCCTGTTACCAAAGATCTAGTCAAATGTCCAGCTCCATATATGGAAATCTGTCTCATTTTCTTTTTTTCTATTATGCCGCCTAACGACCGAGGCTATGGGCATTTGGCGGTTTGCGGGAGCATTCGCTGTCAAACCGCTACAAAAGTAAAAGCGGGAGCAAAGCCTCCTAAGTGCAATACTCCCGCCAATGCGCATAGGCGTGTGTTAGGTGCTGGCGATTGGTTCTATTTGAATCGTATTTGTAAGTTCAATTTAAAGAAAAGTTGTCCGTTTTCTTCGTAAATATTCCCAAATTCGTGTCTTGTACTGCTTGCAGTGTCAAGTTTGGTGTTCGCAAATAAGTAATTCTCAAATTCGTTACGGTTATATATGTGATAACAAAGCACTTCACCTGTTTCTTTTACAATTAAATATCCACCTGTTGCATCGTAAACACCTGACCAAACTTTTGACGGCATCATGCCAAGAGCAATGTCTGTTAAGCAGTGTTTAATCTTATACTCGTAAAACTTATGTGCGTGTTGATTGTCGTAATTCAAAGGATTTGATTCTGTCAAAGTGTTGGTCAGATTCTTAATTGTACTTGTGTTAGAAGTGAAAAATGAAAATAAGATTTCGGAAAGAATATTCGGCAATAAGCTGTCAATCAGAATTAAATTGTTGCTGAAAATACTATTTTCTAATTTTGTAAATCTAAATTGTCCACCAAGTTTTTTAATCGCTTCAATTCTGTCTTTTATTTTACTTCGGGTGTCAATTTGATTTACTTCTTCAATTTCTTGTTCGGAAATCTCCAAATTTTCTATTTGGTAAATGAAATTAGTTGTTTTACCAGCGTTTAGCAGCGTAGAATCTCCACCTAATTGAGATTTAATGCTAAAACCTAAGTCTGCAAATTGATTAATTTTCTTGTCGTGAATGACAATGCGAATATCTGTTTTTGAGGTCGATTTGGCTTTGAGAGTGTGGCAATTAATGGAACGCATAAATTCTTCCGTTTCTGGAATACTGAAAATGCCAGTTTCTCCTTTAATCGTGGTTAGAAGATTAGCGGCTTGTTCCGAAAATACACTAATCGGAATTCTCAGCTCTTCAACTCCTCCTGATACAATTACTAAATCGTCATTAATTCCATATTCAAATTTTCCACCGCTTTCATTTCTGATAATCTTAATGATAGGATAAAATACTTCTTCAATTTTATTCAAATCAGCATCGCCTACAAATAATTGCTTGTCTCCAAGCAATTTAAATAAAGCATAAATTTCACTCCATTCGCCTTTGTTCCCTGTAATCATTTTGTTTTTCTTATTAGGTCAATTATTTTACTTGCAGTTGCTTGAATCGCAGGGACGGCAACGGAGTTGCCGAATTGTTTGTATGCAGAAGCATCTGCAACTGGGATATTGAAATTATCTGGAAAACCTTGAAGTCTAGCCCATTCTCTCGGAGTCATTTTACGAATTCCTTCTCTGTTTACAACGCCTTTAATATGCGTCGTCGGTGTGAAATCTGTAATTCTGTCATCAAGAACTAAGTTTCGTTCTCTGCCCATACCACCTACAACAATTGCGTTTGCTACGCCATCGTCTGGAATAATCTCAAAGCCAAAACCATTACCTTTACTTGCGTGCCTTTCTTTGTGATTGATTAAAGTCTGAACATATTGGGTAGATAAAAAGTATTTGGTTGCTGGTACATTTTCCTCTTTTACATCCGCGAATTTTACATCTTTATTTGTTGGTTTAGGATATTCAAACTCAGTAATATTTAAGTCTTTGCGGAAGCCAACAATGTAAATTCTTTCTCGGTTTTGCGGAACTCCAAAGTCTCTAGCATTAATTATTTGTGGTTCTGGAACATAATAATCTAAGTCATTACGCAAAACATTTAGGATTGTTTCCAATGTTCTGCCTCCGTTATGATTTCTTAGTCCTTTGACGTTTTCAAGAAATATAGCTTTTGGTTTTTTCCGTTTAATTATTTCGGCAACGTCAAAAAATAACGTCCCTCTTGTGTCGTCAAAACCGCCTCTCTTTCCTGCAATCGAAAATGACTGGCATGGGAAACCGGCACAAAGTAAGTCGAAACCATCTGGTATATAAGCTTTTATTTCTTCTTTTGTTATGTCACCAAAAGGAACTTCTCCGAAATTCGCACGATAAGTTCGTTTTGCTTCTTTGTCCCATTCGCTGGTAAATACACATTTTCCGCCTAAATTTTGTAAAGCCATACGGAATCCGCCAATCCCGGCGAATAAATCTATAAATTTGAATTTTGGGCTTTCAGTTGGTGGAAATGGAACTTCAAAGGTGTCGAAAAGCCCATATTGTAAAGCTTCTTCGGCAACAGCAGTCGTAATAGTTTCTTCAGGAAATTTATATTGTAAAATTTCCTTAGTATATTCTATCGCATCGTTTTTGTAAAACTTCGAAACACCGTTCAAATGGTTGTGCATATAGTGAGTTAAAACAGCATCTTTGTTATTTTCTGGTTCTATTGTTCTAATTCTAAAACGCTTACCGCTAATCTCTTCGAGAGATATTTTTTCCGTGAAGTTCATCTTTTTATCGTTAATTTCATTTTCAATTTTGAGGGTGCAATTTAGCAAATCTTTTTCAATTTGTGAGCCCCAAAATCTTAAAACCGTCCAGCCATCATTATACAGTTTCTCATTCACTTCTTTGTCACGTTGGATATTCCGTTCGATTTTTTTATTCCAAAACTCTTGATTCGTTCTGTGGTCGGCTTTGTGGAGTTCCCAGTCCTTTCCGTGCCAAAAATCTCCGTCAACAAATATCGCAATTTTATATTTTTTAAAAGTCAAGTCGGGCTTGCCGAAAACGCTTTTGTCGTTTTTTCTGTAGCGGTATCCTTTCGCAAAAAGCGATTTCGCTAAAGCAACTTCAATTTTCGAACCTGTCGCCTTAACCGCCTGCATGTTTTTCTTTCTTTGCTCTTTGGTCAGTTTGTCCATAATGCAAAGTTAGTTCGTGTTGGTTTCTTTTGTCGATTTTATTCGTTAATTAACCGCATGGTCTGTCTTTTTTTTTCGCTTGCACCTAACGACTGAGGCTATGGGCATTTGGCGGTTTGCGGGAGCATTCGCTGTCGTGGAACGACAAGGTGAATGCGGGAGCAAAACTGCCGGAATGCACGTCAGCCAGCCAATGAACATAGGCGTGTGTTAGCTGCCGTAGTTTGGTTGTTTTTCAGTTGTTTTGATGTCATTTGTCCAGTGGATTTTTAAGTTGTCAAACCCCTTGTTGTCTGTCGTCTAAAATCAACGAAAAACACTTCGTCTAAAACGGCATCACAACACTCACCACATTGGATGGAATGGTTCCTAGTGCTGAAAAATAGTATCTGTTAGTGGCTAAATCTATGTACATATCACCGTACATAGACTCAGAGTAAGCCACAACATAAATTGTTTGACCTTTTTTGTACATATCAACAAGTGCTTCTTTAAAAATATGTCCAGACATCACAGTTGAATCAAAGTAAGTAGCCCCATTTACACCGTATGTGTAGTTCGCAGGCGCAGATGAAACGTTTGCAGATTTTCCTAAGAAAACCACAGCACGGTTGTACAAAGACAGCGAAGTTCCGGAAAAAGTTCCTCTAAACTCGATACCATTCTCAGATATGGTGGCTGTAAGTCCGGTGACATTATATGATGGGATTTTTGCGAGACTTTTGGTGTAAAGGTAAGCAGGTTCATCGCCACCTGTGAATTGGAAGCCAATTTCTTTTACAGTCCCGTATCCTGATTTTGCAAAAGTCAGATTATATGTACCAGTCGTTAACCCCGATAAAACATAACGTCCGTTAGTATCTGTTTGGGTAGAGATTTTTTTGCCATCAACTGATACTACTACCCCGCTTCTATCTTCCACAAAAGTATTATCTGTTTCGTAGAGGGAAACAAAGCCAATTAGTGATCCTGTTAATAAGCCCTCATCTTTTGCACAAGATGAGAAAAATGAGAGGACTATTAGTAATGAGAGGAAAAATTTTGTTTTTTTCATTTCTGTTTTTGTTTTGAATTTATATGTAAAGACATAGATTTTGTCCCAATAATGCGATTCTGCCAGCTAGCGAACAGTTATTCTATCAACCAACAATTCAGAAAGTCGGTTTAATATTAAAGTTTCCTGCAATCCATGTCTGTATGTCAAAAATTTTGGTCGTGAGTTTTATAGTCAGAATGATAAAAGTCAGATTCTTATCATAAAAATCTACGAGGAATTGTCCGAAAAGCAAATGTCCTAAAGTCAGCAAATTCTGTCGTTACAGAATCGTAAAGTTGAGTCGCGAAACGGGCAGCTCGTAAAAGATTTTGTCCTCAAATAGTAGCTATGTCTTTTTTTCTACTATGGCAGCTAACGACCGAGGCTATGGGCATTTGTCTGCCAGCTGGCGGAGGGAGCATTCGCTGTCGTGGAACGACAAAGTGAATGCGGGAGAAAAACTGCCGGAATGCACGTCAGCCAGCCTGTGCCCATAGGCGTGTGTTAGCGGCTAGTAGTTTAGATTTTTCGTATTTTGTCAGTTTTCGAAAAAACGGTTAGAATGTAAAAAGTTTCAATCACAAATTTCACGCTAGTTGAGTTGTTATTGATTGTTGTCACTGTTTGTTCTTGTTTTTGTAAACAATTATGTCGAAACGTGTAACTTTGTTGATGGACAGTGAAATAGTATACAATTATGAATCTCAACTCTAAAATGTAATACTATCTCAGCTATTATTTTTTAAATCGATATGTTTTACCAAAACTTTTCAACCTAAACTCTATGTAATCATTGTCTGTACCTCCATTGTCTGATGTTAATTGGTCATCTTCAATGTGAGTAATTTCAAATATTCCATATACATCACTATAATAATGTGGAGTACATTTATCTCGTTCCATTGGAATTTCATAATATGTATAGGAAAATGGTTTCGGATACACGTATTTAAAAACAAATTGGTCTCCAACACGTACATTATTGAATTGTGTTTTAAAATTGGTAGATTTATTATAAATATCCAATATGTCTTTAGGCTCTCTGATTTGAGAAATATTTATTTTCTTTTCAATCAGGCTATATGTGTTATTTCCCTGAGGAACATAAAATCCGTGTATAAAATCTTTTGTGATTGCAACATCATTTATAAAGTCAAAATCAGCATTAGGTAGGTTTACTAAAAAAAATGTGCTGTCTTTTATATCTGATTTAGTACAATTTAAGCAAACAGATGATTTAGTAGTTGAAATTCCAGCTAAAGAAGATGCTCCATTATACAAGTAAGCTTTGCAATCTTGATTAATGGAGGCAATATTATACAATCTCAAATAATTATATGCTTCTAATGGTTTGATAAAAACATTTATTGAATCCGAATAAACAACTTTTTTGTCATTAATAAATTTGATTATAAATAATGAGAAGTAAGTCTGTGTATACTGTTGCGAGAAATCATTTTCTGATATGGGTATTTGAAATGATAAAGAATCAGTCTGATTTACATTACTAATTTGCTTAATTATTCTTTCGTTGGTTTGGTTTTTGTCTTTAAATACTAATTCGATAGTTGATATTTTGCTTTTTGCTTTATATTTCAAGCTGAAGTTAGCTGTGTCACCATAGTAAGCCACGGGATAAAAATAATCCTCATAATAATCTGATTTGTAGGAAATTTTAGATTCAATCTCAATTTTTGTTTTTGGCTCAATTATTTCAGTTTCTTTCTCACATGAAAAGAATAGTAAACATATTAGTACTTGCAATGTGAATTTAATTCTCATATCCATTATTTTTTTATTTTAATATATTATATTGTCTGTTTTTTTACTATTGCCGCTAACGACCGAGGCTATGGGCATTTGGCGGTTTGCGTGAGCATTCGCTGTCGTGGAACGACAAAGTGAATGCGGGAGCAAAACCGCCGGAATGCACGTCAACCAGCCAATGAACATAGGCGTGTGTTAGCGGCTGGGGTTTGGTCGCTAGTCTTTCATTTTCATTTCGTAATTTGTACTTCTTCCACCATCTTCACTTTTAGCTAAAATTCTTTTTTCGATTAAATCCTGAATGTCACGTAATGCGGTATCTTGTGAACATTTAGAGATTTTTGCCCATTTTGATGTATTTAGTTTTCCAATAAAACCATCAAATAGTTTGTTAAGCATCATTCGTTGTCGACTATTAAGGATTGTATCTTTGTTTTTATCCCAGAATTCAGCCTTGTAAAGTATTTTTTGTACTGTGTCTTCAGTAGATACGATAGCCTTGTATAAGCAATTTAGAAACCATAATAACCATTCAGTTATATCACCGTTACTATGTTGTACTTTTTGTAGTATTTCATAATATACTTTTCGTTCGACTAAGATTTGGCTTGATAAACTATAAAATCTTTGTGAGCTATCGTCTGCTCGAGCAAGAAGCAAGTCTGAAATTGTTCTCGCAATTCGACCATTTCCATCATCAAAAGGATGGATTATTATAAACCAAAAGTGAGCAATTGCAGCTTTAAGTACAAGGTCAATTTCTGTGTCATTGTCAAACCAATTTAAAAATTCATCCATTTCGGTTTTTACTACATTAGGAGACGGAGCTTGATAATGAATTTTTTCTTTTCCCATTGGTCCTGAGACAACTTGCATTTCACCAGTACGATAACAGCCAGTGTCAATTTTATGCATACCGCTTCTTCCTGAAGGGAACAAAGCTGAATGCCAACCAAATAACCGTTCTTCATTAAGAGTTTGATTGTAATTTTGTGTTGCATCTAGCATCATTTCTACCACACCTTCAACATTTCTATCTGAATATACCATGCCTGCATATTCGATTCCTAATCTTCTTGCAATAGAAGAACGTACTTGTTCATAATTAAGTTGTTCTCCTTCAATTTCAGACGATTTTAGAACATCAAGAGTTAATGTCGATAGAATAGTTTCTTCTTTTTCAGAAAATCCCAACACACTCATTTGTCCTAATAGTTTCCCTTGTAAATGACGAACTTTACCTAAAACTACTTGTATTTCACGTTCATTCCAAGTAAAGTGCGGCCAACTTTCTGATTGATATATGTATTTTGCCATTCGAATATGTTTTTGCGGTAAATATACAACTTATTCTCCGCATATTTAATGCGAATAGACGAAATATTCTCCGCATCTGTTTTTTTTACCCTTGCCGCTAACGACCGAGGCTATGGGCATTTGGCGGTTTGCGGGAGCATTCGCTGTCGTGGAACGACAAAGTGAATGCGGGAGCAAAAACTGCTAAATGCACGTCAACCAGCCGGTGCCCATAGGCGTGTGTTAGCGGTTTGTTGTACTTTTTTATACTTTTAAACTAAGTTTTCTTGTTCAACCTGCTTAATGGAAACCAAATACAGATTTATTTCCTATGTTGTAAATCACAAAGAGGAGAACAATTTATACATTCCAATATAGCAACTATAAACGTTATCCAATTATTTCTGAAGTTGATGGATTATATTATCAACAATTTTTTTAATGCAAATACATGAATGCAATTATTAAATATACGTTCATAATGTTGCAAAATGCTTTATAATATGATCTATTTGGCTCAACAATGCTGTTTCTATAGCTATAGTAATTAATTGAGTGTTTTTTTGAAGTACAAAGGTCGTTAAATATGGATTTACCGTTTTAGTTGCCTTTTCGAAACCATCAACTATTACCTTTTCATAAAATGATATTGAACAAATTTTATCTTCATACTTTTTTGCACACGTTTCAATATCATTGAAACATTCAAGTGCAATACTCAATTGCTCATTATTCTCTGATGAGTAAATATCTTTAAAATTTTTGCCATATAAATGCTGTCTATACTTATGTGACAATCCATTTAACTCAACTGTATGAGTGTATTTTTTCAATTCAGACAATCGACTTTTAGTTAAAGGGTGAGGGTCTATCGGAAATGCTGGTCTGTTTTGGTCATTAGATAAAACTTGAGTAAAAGCATTCGTGAAATATATTTCTCCAGTTCTATTTTCGTTATTATAAAATGCATAAAAAACACATTCTCTATATGAATCATTTACATCACCTATTTCATTTGGATGATAGTCTTTATTATTACCTGTTAGTGAAAAAGGTTGATTTCTTGGTTTACGTACATACCAAACCTGATTGATTTCGTAGACATATTCAAGAGAAATATCAAAAACTTTATCTGTGTATTCAAAATAATCTCTGTTTAATGGTATTTTTAGTACTACGGAATGGAACCCAAAATGTTTATTTTCTTGAAAAATATCAGGCCAACCTTTAGGTATTATAGTTTTTAAAGGCATGCCATTACTATAGAAGTCATCATTACTACCTGCATTATATATCAATGTTATTAAATACTGATACTCACTCAACTCATTGTAAAATAAATTTTGATAATATAAAAAAAGCGATGAAAAATCGACACAATCCATGAATATCTTTTTAATTTTCTCATTATTATAATCCTTACTGAATAGGTCAGCTTTAAATCCAATAGGTAGCGATTGTTCATTATATCGACGTTCGCGTATACTATAATATTCAACTCCATCATATATTAATCTGTCATCATTGTAGATTACTTTACAAATATCATCTATTATTGTTTCTGGTGTAGAAACATCTAAAAGCCAACTTGAACAAAACGGAGGCATTTGCTTTTGTATGTCCTGATCATATAGATAATCTAAAAAAATTCTTACATAAGATTCTATTATATTATTCTCATTATTGTTATATATGTCTATTGGCTGAGATGGTAAATCTGCTAATAAATAAATTCGATGTTGGGTTATAGCAACAATTTTCCCATCAATTAACCAGCTAAATTTAGCAGTCTCTTTCCCCATTTGTCCGGGCATGAATTTTAAGCCGAAATTTAAATCAACAGTCTCTGGAACTTGTTTCCCATTAACGAATTCTATTGTTGCAATATTGGAATCCCCTAGTATACAACTATCTGTTATGATCTGTACTTTTACTGGTCCTTTCTTTACACTTTTGCTGGTAGAACTAGCGGTAAATGAAGCTTTAATTACTGGTTTTTTAAGTTTTTTAGAAAAATAGAGAATTGGAGTGTTCATTGGAACTCCACCACAGATTTCATATATACTTTCTTCTTTTAAAGCATCTTTTCTTATATAGGCTGAACTACTACTAAACTCCGTGGGATTAAAACGGAATATGGTATTTTTCAATACGTACACGGTAAGCTCTTCTTCCCTTTTAGGCCTTTGGTTAATCACTGTGATAATTCGTACGACTAAACACCCTATTTCAATTAACACAACTAACCAACCCCAACCGAGACACAAAGCTATTAATTTTGCAATAATTTTAAGGAATGTAAAGAAGCGCACTTTAAATGACATCTTTATTATTTGGGTCAGATGACCTTTTTGTTGTATAGAACAAATTAGCGTTAGGATGTCTGCAGCATTTATTCCTAAACCAAGACCAATTGCTTTACTAAATGAAAGCGATGTAATTATGTTCTTTGCCACATAGTTCGTTAAATTGGAACTTAAAGTAGATATACAGCTAATTGAAAAGATGATACCAATTGCTCCAATAATAATTGTTAACGCTAACTCAATTTGCCATTTTGTGTAATCATCATATGTTCCAATATCTACACTACCAATAACTTTTTCACCTTCGAAAGGGCAATTACAAGCAAAGTGAACCTTGCCTTCATGTTCATAACTCCATACACGATATGATAATTTATCTCCGACCTTTAAATTTTGAATAGCAGTTTCCAGTTTTTTGAGTGGTAAATTAATGGTTTGATTTATAATTGGGATATTGACATTTGTGGAATTATCTTTTATCGAACTCCACATTTCATTTATTTTTTCAATATCTTCTGCCGTTAATGCTTTGCATGAAACATGAGGACGAATGATTGCAGAATACTCTGTTTTAATTGTATTGGCATCAACTAGATCTGATAAATTTTCAGCAACTACAAATCCTATATTTGAGAAAGATGATACAATATTTCCAGATATTTCATTCGCAACAGTTTCATTAATAAAAGAATATATGCCAACAGCACATTGTATATCTGAAACATCTGATTTGATACAATTATTAATCTCCTCATCGGTTAGTGCGTCATTGAATACATATAAATTTTGAATATATCCTAGGAAATTTAAATTTCCAATATCGGATGAAGTATGAATGCTATCACCAATTATGAGAGTTCCATTTTTTCTATATTGTGTATTAGGTAGGCTAGCATCATCTTCCGCAACCAGTTGACCGTTTAAATATATTTTCAAAGAAACCCCATTAAATACAGTTGCAACGTTTATCCAACAATGCTGAAATTCCTTAGCTAATTTAGCTCTAAGCTTATTTTGAGAATCCAAGTCCTGACCTCTTTGAGAGCAGATATAATATTCGTTATCAGCAAGATCCTTTTCTATGTAAAGAGCCATGCCACTATCATTTTCCATATCGCTATTGCTCGCGATATAAAACTTTATCTGATAAGATGTGGGCACAAAATATATTTTCGAGGATAGAGAATACGCACCCACAGGTTCACCACCCGGATTGACATTGATGTCATTTAATGGTTTTAAACTACCTCCATAGGCTACTTTATAGCAATATGTTATATTTACTACTTCGCAATTTTCACTGTGAGATATTCTATAATTTTCATGATAAAGACTTTCATCTGTTATTTTTGTTGAATCTCCACTTAACCACAAATTAATATTTTCTGTCATCTGTGGTTTGTTGGAATCAATGTAAAAAACTGATTCTTGAGATAATGCCTCATTGTAAACAGCTAAATATGAGATGTAACCATTTAACCCCTTTCCTATACTCACATTCAAGTCTTCATCATCAATGGACGGAAAATTCGCTTGGCACGTTACTACATTATCTTCATCTTTATCGCTAAAAAGAGTTAGACAACCATTTTTATGACTGACAGCAAGTGTATACCAATCAGTTTTTAGAAATTCTGTATTTGATAATTGTAAATAAATTGGCTCTTGATCTTTTATCTTCATAAAAGCTTTATTGCTCGAAAGACCAATCGTTAGAAAATTTGTAGCATGAAATAAGATAATGTCATTGCTGTTAGACTGTACATTTACGTCTATAATAATTGTAAAATCTTTCTCAAGATGAATGGTTTTAGCTTTGTCATTCACTTCGAGAAAATCCCAAAAATTAAATTTAATTACATTTGCTGCATTTGTCATAGTAGTATGTTTTAATATGTTAGTGAAAATTCTGGTTAATTACATTCTTGATTAATAATTAACGGTAATTCTATATATTCATTTTTTCTATTAGCCTCGAAAAATGCAAGAATGTTTTATGTTTTTTTACAATAACCGCTAACGACCGAGGCTATGGGCATTTGGCGGTTTGCGGGAGCATTCGCTGTCGTGAAACGACAAGGTGAATGCGGGAGCAAAACTGCCGGAATGCACGTCAGCCAGCCTGTGCCCATAGGCGTGTGTT
>Ga0302213_1001020_pt1 | contig 14048 bp, 7 predicted proteins | sample II_Fen_N1_2_FD_194583 | JGI IMG/M metagenome (GOLD analysis project Ga0302213, IMG submission 194583) | Peat permafrost microbial communities from Stordalen Mire near Abisko, Sweden - II_Fen_N1_1 | ecosystem: Environmental > Terrestrial > Soil > Wetlands > Permafrost | place: Sweden: Abisko... | reverse complement strand
TTAACAATTTATCGAAACATTCTGCCGCTATTAACCAAATAGTTACCAAATTTTACTAATAAATAAATGTTAAATATTAGGTGTTGTGTAAAATAAACACACTATAAATTTGGTAATAGAAATAATACACTTTATATTTGCAACATAAAACATATTGTGTTTATGACACACCTGTTTGATTTCAACCTTAGAATCGTACTGTAAAAGCATATCAAATTTCTGAATTTCATCAGCTTTAGCTAATGTCAGAGTTGACTAAATATCGATAACAGATTATTGAATTCAACGTATTTAAGAAATCAGGTAAATAGAAATCATATGAAAATATCTCCTCCTCTATTTTTGTTTTTGCTTTGTTTAAATTCCAATAAACAAAATAATAGCTATTCAGTATTAAAATTCATCCCTTTACTTCCTTTACTATCTTTTGAAGAAACGTACAACTTAACCAGTTCCAACACGATTGGTATGTCACCGTATAAATTGAACCGTATTATAGCTGTTTAATTAGCTATCAATTGGTTCAATGCATATTTGTAGATATATTGTTCATCAAATAAAATAGTTCTCTTTGTTTTTGATAATGGTGATTATCAGAGATTTTTCCAAAAATTTTACGAATACATGATTAAATTTAAGATATGATTTAACACTATAAAAACAATCTTTAAATTCTAATTCAACATGACTAATTCAACATGACCTTAGATCCTTTCTCTAATAATGGAATTAATTAATTTGTAAAAAAATCACTATCTAATCATTAAATTAAATCTATGAACAAAAAATCAATCCAACGATGTAAAAACCTTGGTTTACATCCAAGCAAACTATTTATGAGTTTGCTTAGTACCGTTATTTTTATATTAATCGGTACGCTATCGGTTTCTGCTGCAAATCCTATAAAAGGAACTGCTATTGATGAAAAAAGTAACCTTCCTTTAATTGGAGTTAGTGTACTTGTTGAAGGTACATCAACCGGAACTATTACCGATTTTAATGGTAATTTCTCTATGGATATTCCATCCCCAAATTCAGTTTTAGTATTTTCGTATGTTGGGTATAATTCCCAGAAAGTAAGCGTTAATGGTCAGACTTTTTTAAGAGTTATTTTGACAGAAGACACCCGTAACTTAGACGAAGTAATCGTAGTTGGTTATGGTGTTCAGAAAAAAAGCCTGGTTACCGGGGCAATATCAAGCATAAAAGCGGAAGATATTGCAAATATCAATATTTCAAGGGCTGAAGAAGCATTGCAGGGAAGAACTGCAGGAGTCCAGGTGGTACCGGTATCAGGTGCTCCGGGAGCCGGGATGAATATCCGGATTCGTGGAGTCAGCTCAAACGCCGGATCAAACCCGTTGTATATTGTTGATGGGATAAAAACAGGTGATATCAATTACCTCGATCCTTCCGACATTGCTTCCATGGAGGTATTGAAAGATGCTGCTTCATCGGCTATATATGGTTCTGAAGGTGGAAATGGTGTTGTAATTATCACAACAAAAAAAGGGGTAGCCGGCAAAATGATTGTCAGTTATGATTTTCAACATGCATTCACAAGTGCAGCCAACCTTCCTAAATTGATGAATACGACTCAGTATGCCCAGTTTATGACTGAAAAAAATATAAATGGCACCTCAATTCTTACTGCACCGGTTGACCAGAATTACAATACAGATTGGTTGGGTGCACTTTTCACAAATGGCTATACAACTAAACATCATATTGCTTTTTCCGGTGGAAATGAAAAATCAACGTATATCGTTGGATTGAATTATTTCAAAAATGATGGTATTGTTGCTGGGAATAAAGATGTTTTTGAAAGATATTCTGCTATGTTTAATTCTGACCATCAGATCAAAAAATGGTTGAAAGTAGGACATAACATTGATTATTCTCATTTTACCACAAAAGGTATAAATGAAAATGGTGGTGAGTTTGGGGGTACAATCGGTAGTGCCTTGCAATTGGATCCAACAACTCCTGTAGAATATACGGATCCTGCTAAAATCCCAACATTTATTAAAGGTGAAATTGCTGCACATCAAAACCAGGTAGTGAAGGCACCTAATGGAAACATTTACGGGATATCACAATATGTAGCCGGTGAAATTTTAAATCCATTCGTTTCAATATCCAATACAAATGGCGTAACTACGAATGACAAACTGTTGGGCAACATCTATATGGAACTTACTCCTTTTGAAGGATTTAAATTTACATCAAGAGTTGGTCTGGAACTTGCTATGACCAATAATCACTATTGGACAGTACCATTTTATTATGACGCTACGAACTTAAACACTGCCGGTATTACGCACGACAACAATGATGTCTATAACAAATGGACCTGGGAAAACTTTGCAACCTATAATCATAAGTTCGGGGATCATAACCTGACGATACTTGGTGGTATGTCGGCCGAAGATTATACCCACAAAACCATCAACGGGACAGGAAGTCCGATGGAACATCCATTAGACAGTTACGCTCAGCTTGAGTTTTCTTCACATACAAATGATTTGGTAACCGGTTACACACGCGAAATCAAAAAAGAATCCTATTTTGGACGTGTTTCTTATGACTATAAAGGAACATATTTGCTGGAAGGTTCTTTACGTGAAGATGGCGCAGGTACATCACAGGTTCCTGCATCGGGTCGATGGGGTACATTTCCTTCTGCTTCTGCAGGATGGGTTATCTCCAATGAAGATTTCTTCAAAAGAGGAGTGATTACTTCGGCAAAAATAAGAGGGAGTTGGGGTCAGAACGGTAGTTTGAATTCACTTGACGACAACAAATTATTTGCTTACAACTCAGTAATTACCGGAATTAATGGTGGAAAACCTATGACCTATACGTTATCTGATGGCACAGTGGTGAATGCTTATGAACCTAACGTGTTGTCAAACGATAAACTTAAATGGGAAACCAGTGAGCAATTAGATCTCGGAATTGATTTACGTGCTTTCGATGATATATTAACATTTTCGGCAGATTATTATGTAAAAACAACGAAAGATTTTATTTTTCAGGGTATTCCTTCCTATTCAAGTGGTAACACTGCTCCACAAACCAATGGAGGTGAAATACGTAATACCGGTTTTGAATTTGACTTAGGTTTGAAAGATAAGATTGGTGATTTCCACTATGCTATTAATGCAAACATTTCACCTATAACCAATGAGGTTACCAAACTGGAACCTGTATTTGGTAAAAGGGTTGGTGGTGCTAGTCTTGGTACAGGATGGTCTAACGTCACAATTTTCGAACCAGGGTATTCTGTCTGGCATTTCTATGGTTACAAAACACATGGAATTGACCCTGCTACCGGAAATCCATTCTTCGTTAACGCAGCCGGAAAAGATGTATCAGCAGCAGTAATAACTGAAGCAGACAAACAGGATTTAGGCAGTGCTATTCCAAAATTTACGTATGGTGGAAGTATTCAGCTTGATTATATGAATTTTGATTTTGGTTTAACACTTAACGGATCTTCCGGTAATAAAGTGGCGTTAGGATGGATTCGTACGGATAAATTAGCTTCTAACAGACCTACCTACTTCTATGATGGTCGTTGGACGAAACCCGGAGACATTGCTACCAAACCGGCAGCAAATGCTGATCCTAAAACGTATCAGAGTGATCAATATATTTTTGACGCTTCATACCTGAGAATTCAAACCATTCAATTGGGGTACTCAATTCCGCAAAATATCTTAAAAGCAGCATTCATCAAATCACTTAGACTTTATGTGTCGATGGACAACTTCTTTACCTTTACGTCTTACCCTGGAATGGATCCTCAACCAACTATCGCAAACAATACAGCAAACAATTCAGGTGTTGACCGCGGTACTTATCCGAAAGCTAAAGACATCATGCTTGGAGCCTCAATCAATTTTTAATAAAACTAATATTAATAATTATGAAGACAAAATATTATAAACAAATTGCAATTGCTTTGGTATCGTTGTTATTCCTTGCCGGATGTGCATCGGATTTTCTCGATATACAGCAACAGGGTGTGACGAAAGTTACAGACTTTTACAAAACTGATGCTGATGCTACAGGTGCCATCATGGGGTGTTACAACATGATGAGAGGCCTGCAGGCAAGTAGCTGGACAAGTGCCTGGATGACTAAAGAATCATTATCTGACGATATCTATACCGGTGGTGAAAACGCTGGCGACAGACCGGAATATCAGGAACTCAATACATTCACTTTTGGTACTACCAATAGCCCTATTACCAATATTTACAAATATCAATATATGGTTATTTATCGGGCGAATATGATTATTGATAATTTCAAGACTCCGACAGCTTATCAAAAATTAGTGATCGCCGAAGCTAAAGCGATACGGGCATATATGTATTTTGACCTTGCTACACTTTATGGCAATGTTCCCCTGGTATTGCATGAGTTGTTGCCTACAGAGTATGCTCAGCCAAATTCTGCTTCTGTAACAAATACTGACGGTACTATTACGCCAACAGGGCTTTATGCACAAATCGAAAAAGATCTCACTGAAGCTATTGTTGACCTGCCAAGGAAAAGTGATTTAAAGGCTGCCGGATCAGACATATCAAGGTTCAGCAAAGGTACGGCTCAGGCATTTTTAGGAAAGACGCAGCTTTTTGAAAAGAAATATGCTGCTGCTGCAACAACCCTGAATGCACTTATTGCAACCGGCGATTATGGTCTTTACCAACTTTCAGAACTTAAAAATAATGACTATACTCAATTGTTCCGTACAAGCACAGAATTTGGGAAAGAATCACTCTTCGAAATCAGTTATTCAAGCGCACGAAGTAATGACTGGAGTTTTTCCGACCTTTTCAATGATCCATCAAGAACCAATCCATCGAATATTGTATGGCAACTTTGCGGGCCTCGTGGTGACCAGGGATTTAATGCGGGCACTTTAGGAATTAATGCTGGTTGGGGATTTGGTTTGCCAACCCTTGATCTCTGGAAAGCTTATAAAGATGCAGGTGACTCCATACGAGTTCATGCAACCATTTTAACCGAGTCACAAGCAAAAGCAGCAGGCGGCACCATGCTACGTACAGGCCAGCCAGCTGGCGGTAATATGATATGGGGATGCGCCGGCTTGATTCGCTTAAAATACACGACCTGGGCCGATGAAACTGCCACACCCGATCAAGTGTCAAAGGGAGCTGTGCCTGATTTAAATTACGGAACCAATCTGAGAATCATGCGATATGCTGATGTACTGTTAATGGCAGCTGAAGCAAATTTACAAGCTGGTGCAAATGGAGTAGCATTAGGCCAGATCAATCAGGTTAGAACCAGGGTAAATTTACCAGCTCTTACCTCGTTGACACTTGCAAATATCAAACTGGAGAGAAGGCTTGAACTCTCTTTCGAAGGAAGCCGTTATCAGGACTTAGTTCGTTGGGGTGATGCTGCAACGGTTCTGAAAGATCAGGGAAAAGCTGTACCGACAGGTGCACGAATTGGTGGTGTTTTACAATACAACAACAATCCTGCTGCAGGATTTAAAGCACCAAAAAACAATATGTTCCCAATCCCATTCAATGAAATATCATCGAATCCGAATGTAGTACAGAATCCTGGTTATAATTAATCTTTTTGTATTAAAATAAAAATGGTTTTAATTGGTTGAAACCCTGAATAGCCTGGAACCAGAATTAGTTGGTTCGGGCTATTCTTTTTATCTTTTATACATTAGTTGATGAGAGAACTTGTTTTAATTTTAGTCCGGCATTATTTGCCCATCCATGTAATGTTTCAGGCAATACTCCTGAAGATTCAGTTAAATCAAATAAAACCTGTTTTAAATGCGATACATATACGAATTAATCAGGCTACTAATATTAAATTTAAAATAAACATATCACCAATCCTAAACAAAAAACATTGCTTTCAATTATAAAACGGTTGACTCAACTGCCATCGGGCTAAGATTAAAGTGCCATTTCAGGGATCTTAATCATCCCTTCTAATCAAAAGACAGCTTTTGTAGATATCAGCATATCACCCAACAGCCTAACACAGCCCGAACAGATAGTCTTTTTTGAACTAAGTTCTCCGGTTAACGTATCTGTATCAGGCATCTGCAAAGCTATGGGAATATGATACTACAATTATTTCCCCTCAGCGTATGATAGTTGATTATGTTCAGGTATTTCAATAATTATCAGTTTAAATAATAGAGTCTATGATTCGCATAAAAATATTAAATAGTAGCATTATTCCAAAAATAGCATTAGTTTCAATACTGACTATATTTTCAGCATATTCCTCCGGGAAAGGAGTAGATCAGCAAAAGCCTGAGACCCCAAAAACAGGACATTCTGATGTATCGTGTTGGTTGACAGATCCGGTATCGTCCATCTATCTGCAAAAACAAAATACGTCGTTGCATTTTACATCAAATCTAAATTCAAATCCAACTATTCTGGTTGATTCAGTGACGAAATACCAGACAATGGATGGCTTTGGATTTTCAATGACTGGTGGAAGTGCTTATTTAATCAACAAATTAGAGGTGTCTGTAAAAAACAGACTAATGAATGAGCTTTTCTCGAACGACAGTTCATCAATCGGAATCAGTTATCTGCGTATCAGCATTGGGGCATCCGATCTTAATTCTTCGGTATTTTCATATAATGATATTGATCCATCAAAAACAGATACCGCTTTGCTAAGTTTCAGCATAAAACCAGACTCATTCGATTTAATTCCTGTCTTGAAATCGACAATTGCAATCAACCCCGGAATAAAAATACTTGGTTCTCCCTGGTCGGCACCTGCCTGGATGAAAACAAATAAAAGTACCAAAGGTGGCAGTTTAAAACCTGAGTATTTCGGAGTCTATGCTCGATATTTCGTTAAGTACATCCTGGCAATGAAAGATCAGGGTATTGTTATTGACGCTGTAACTATTCAAAACGAGCCACTGAATCCAGACAACAATCCTAGCATGTATATGTCGGCCGGAGACCAGGCCAGGTTTGTAAAAGACTTTTTGGGTCCGGAGTTTGCAAAAGCAAAAATAACCACCAAGATCATCCTGTACGATCATAATTGCGATGTGCCTGATTATCCGTTGACTATATTAAATGATCCTGAAGCCAGAAAGTATAGTGATGGGTCGGCTTTTCATTTGTACGGAGGGAGTATAAATGCACTTAGTACTGTTCACAATGCCTATCCCGATAAGAATGTATATTTCACGGAGCAATGGGTTGGCGCACCGGGTAAGTTTGCTGAAAATTTGAAATGGCATGTAAAAAACCTGATAATAGGAGCTCCACGTAACTGGAGTAAAAATGTAATTGAATGGAACCTTGCTTCCGATCCTAATTATGATCCGCATACTCCCGGAGGCTGCACTACCTGCCTGGGCGGATTAACTTTAAGTAATGACGTAAAAAGGAATGTATCGTATTACATCATTGCACATGCTTCAAAGTTTGTTCCAATGGGGTCAATACGGATCGACTCAAATGTCCCGGACAATCTGCCGAATGTTGCTTACCTCACTCCTACCGGTAGAAAAGTGCTGATTGTCTTGAATGATAGTAATTCACAAATAACATTCAACATTCAGTTCTCAACTAAAAAAATAACTCCCGTTTTAGCAGCAGGTTCAGTAGCAACATATACATGGTAACCGGATTAAAATGAATTAAAAAATAAAAAAATAAAGCATATAACAAAATGAAAAGACACACTATTTTATTAATTATTTCATTGATATACAGCAGCTGTTTTATCAATGCATACGAAATAGCCGGTTCAAAATCAATTAAATCTGCAAAGCAATACACTACATCCCAAACTGGAAATTTACGACTATCTTATGTCGGCGAACTTCAATTTAAAAGCGATTCTCAACCGGAGGTTGATGCAAGTATTTCAATTAATCAAAATAAGAAATTCCAGACGATATTAGGAATTGGTGGTGCATTAACAGATGCATCGGCTGAAACGTTTTTCAAAATGCCTGTATCTAAACAGAATGAATTCATCAAGGCGTATTATAGCCCGATCGATGGAATTGGTTATACCCTGGCAAGAACATCAATTAACAGCTGTGATTTCTCAAGTGACAGTTATACCTATGTTTCAGATAAAGATATTACACTGAAAACATTTAATATCAGCCATGATTTAAAATACCGGATTCCGTTTATCAAAAAGGCTATTGATGGAGCTGGCGGCAAGTTGGTTTTATATGCAAGCCCCTGGAGTCCACCGGCATGGATGAAAGACAATAACAACATGTTGCAGGGAGGGAAATTATTACCTCAGTATAATCAGGCCTGGGCCAATTATTACGTCCGGTTTATACAGGAATATGAAAAAATCGGTATTCCAGTCTGGGGACTTACAGTACAAAATGAACCTATGGCAAAACAAACCTGGGAATCGTGTATTTTTACTGCCAGTGAAGAAAAAGACTTTGTGAAGAATTTCCTGGGGCCAACGCTTCATAAATCCGGAATGGAAAATAAGAAAGTGATTGTTTGGGATCATAACCGCGATTTGATGTTTCAACGTGCCAGCGATACCTATGATGATAAAGAAGCTGCCAGATACATTTGGGGAACTGGCTTCCATTGGTACGAGAACTGGGCTGGAGGCACACAGCAATTTGGGAATGTTCAACGGGTAAATGAAGCTTATCCTGATAAAAATCTCATCTTTACAGAAGGATGTATTGGTAATTTTGATTTAGCGAAAGTCAACGATTGGAGTCATGGAGAGCAGTACGGTGAATCGATGATCAATGACTTTAACAATGGAACAGTCGGTTGGACCGATTGGAATGTGTTGTTGGATGAGCAAGGTGGTCCAAATCATGTACAAAATTTCTGTTTTGCACCGGTTCACTACAACACTAAAACAGACGAATTGATTTATAACAATGAATTCTATTATATCGGCCATTTCTCGAAATTTGTAAAACCCGGAGCAAGAAGAATTTCTGTTGCGTCAACTAAAAGTCACCTGTTGACAACAGCTTTTCAGAATACAGACGGAAAGATTGCAGTTATTGTTATGAATCAGGGAGATAAGGAACAATCTTACTTAATTTGCATAAACGGAAAATCAGCCAAATCAACGATACCTGAGCGGTCCATTTCTACGATTGTGATTGAGTAAATAATTTATTTTAGAAGGATCCTATACAGAATCAGGGAGGTGTTTTTTACACCTCCCTTTCCATAATTTCCGCAGCCATTCACCTGATTTACTTTCATCCGTACTGTCCTGAACTTTATATGAAATATTGTTCAACGAAATGATTCTAAAAGTCGTGGTAGTATTTGTAATCCTTACCGTAGTTCATTTCCCTAATAAGTTTGGTGTGGTGTACGACCCGTTTAAAATAATGTGAACAATTAAATACCGCATTGCTGCTTTTAACGTTTTAGCTTTGTTTAACTTGTCTGAAATGGCATTGTTTTTAGTAGATGGTAACTGGTAAATGAGTAAAAAGTAAATCATTTAAATCTGATTATCATATGACTTTGATCTCTTTTTCTATAAAACAAGGCAAATTGAACTTCAATGGAAAGATTTACTATTTAAAAATTCCACAAGTAATGGTCAACATACAAAAAATCTAATTTGATCATTAATCATCATCTCTTATTGTAGATATTTTTAAGAATAACTAATATTAATTCGAAATATGTTGAGTGTATTTTGGAAATTAAGTAAATGAACCTTATATTTGCACACACATAGATATTGTAATATTGACACTTTGCTAATAATTTCTAAAACATTTATTTAATGAGAAAAATTTTCTATTATAAAGTATTTACTTTATGTCTGTTAGGTCTCGTTACTGTTAATTCAGGTTTTGCTGAGAACAAAACCAATGGTAAAAAGAATTTTTTTGAAATAGACTGTCAAAACATTATTGATCCAACCGGAAATCAATTTCACATAAAAGGAACAAATTTAGGAAACTGGATAAATCCTGAAGGATACATGTTTCTATTTGACGGCGCCAGTTCATTCAGACTAATTGACCAGGCTTTAAAAGAGTTGGTTGGTGCTGACAACACAAACAATTTTTGGCATCAATTCCAAGATCAATACATTACTCAAAGTGATATCCATTACATTCGAAAAACAGGTATGAATTCTATTCGCATACCATTCCACTATAAGCTTTTTACAAATGAAGACTATATGGGTTACAATAACTTAAATAGAGGATTTGAGTTATTGGATAAGGTTATTAAATGGTGTAAATCGGAAGGATTATATGTAATTCTGGATATGCATGATGCACCAGGCGGACAAACAGGAGATAATATTGATGATAGTTATGGTTATCCATGGTTATTTGAAAATAAAAATGATCAAGCATTATATTGCTCTATTTGGGGACGAATTGCAAAACATTATGCGAATGAAACCATCATAATTGGATACGATTTATTGAATGAGCCTATCGCCCATTATTTTGACAACAAAGATGAAATTAACAAGCAACTTGAACCGGTTTATAAAATGGCTGTGGCTTCGATCAGGCGTTATGATAAGAATCACATTGTTATGCTGGGAGGAGCACAATGGGATGGCAACTTTTCCGTATTTACTGACTCTCACTTTGACAAAAAAATGATGTACACCTGCCATCGGTATTGGTGTGATACGGTACAAACAAGCATTCAGGACTTTTTGGATTTCCGCAACAAAGTAAATCTTCCAATCTATATGGGTGAAACAGGTGAGAACAAAGATGAGTGGGTAAGTGCTTTTCGCAAATTATTGGAAAAGAATAATATCGGTTGGCATTTTTGGCCTTATAAAAAACTCGAAAATAAAAGTGGAATGTTAAGAATAAAAGTTCCTGAAAAATGGAAATTACTGGTTGAATTTATTAAAAAAGATAGAAATGGATTTGACAAAATCAGGTCAGCCCGTCCTTCTCAACAAGAAGTTTTGGATGCATTAAATGAGTTTATTGCAAATATGAAATTTGAGAATTGTATTATCAATGAAAATTACATAAAAGCATTAGGAATGAATCCTTAGTTTTGGCTGGAAATTAATACAATTTAAAACTCTATCAACTGTCTGGTTGATAGAGTTTTTTTTATTTCACAGAGTTAAATCTAATGCTTAGTGTAAAATAAACACTCTTTTTATTAGGATATATAAATAATCTGGTTTATATTTGCAGAATCAAACTTATTGTATTTTTGACACTATAATTGAAAATAAACCTTAAATTACATTTTATAATTTTAATCATTTATCTGTTTTACAGTGATATAAAGCATCACAAACATCAATAAAAATTCGTAAAACGATAAATCTTGCTGATCTTATAACGATATAATTACTTAATTAATACTTTCTTGAAAAAAATTCTACCTCTATTTAGTATGTCCATTTTTGGTTTAAATTCTTTTGGACAGTACAATTCAACTCCAGAACTACAATCCGATTCACTTATCAGGAATTTGACTCTGAACGAAAAGTTCGGACAACTTAATCCACATACTAGTGACCGTAAAGCTACTGACAAAATAACCGCAGAAGGAGTTAAAGCAACTCAAATGTGCCAAGGCAAGGCATGCTCAATACTAAATGTAGTCAGTGCTGAAGAAACGAAGAAACTAAGAAAGCTTGTCCTTCAATCTCACCTACATATTCCAATGATATTTGGAATTGATGTTATTAAGGTTTTCGCATCACCTTCCCTATCCCATTATGTAAAATTACGACATGGGACCTAACTCTTATTAAAAAGTCGGCACATATAGCGGCTACTGAAATAGCTGCTTATGGTTATTCACTCGACCCATGCACCAATGGTTGATATTGCTCGTGATCCTTGTTGGGACGTGTAATGGAAGGAACTGGTGAAGACACTCAATTTGTTTTTTTGTAGCAAAAGCTAGAGTAAAAGGTTTTCAGGAAAAATGGTCTGGGTAATGTGGATACAATTCAACAGATTAATGAAGATGGGGACTACTATATATTTATTGGAAATTCTTCCGATACAATCTTAAAAGACAACTTTAAATTAACTTTATAAATTAAATCCTTAAAATCAATTATGAATAATTCCACATGAAATTAGATTTGAATGCTAAGCAATGCTTATTATTTTATTAAAAATTATTATCTCATTATTAAATTAAATCAATGAACAAAAAATCACTTCAGAGATGTAAAACCAGTGGTTTACATCAAAATAAACTATTTATTAGTTTGATTAGTACTGTTATTTTTTTAATAATCGGTACAGTAACGGTATCTGCAACAAATCCAGTAAAAGGAACAATTACAGATGAGAAAACAAACACAACATTAATTGGAGTAAGTGTCGTTGTTGAAGGAACAAAAGTAGGAACAGTTACCGATTTTAACGGTAAATTTTCAATTGAAGTACCTTCTTCAAATTCAACCCTTATATTTTCGTACATTGGATATTCTTCCAAAAAAGTAAATGTAAATGGACAAACTAATTTGAACGTTATTTTGTCAGAAGACTCAAAAAACTTAGATGAAGTTATTGTAGTTGGCTATGGCACACAGAAAAAAAGTGTAGTAACAGCGTCTATTTCAAGAGTTACATCCGATGATATTGACAGAGTTGCCCCGGTACGCATCGAGGATGCATTGAAAGGTACTACTTCGGGAGTTACGGTTACAGCATCTTCAGGACAACCAGGAGCAAGCTCAAAAGTTCGTATTCGAGGCATCGGAACAACCAGTAATTCTGATCCGCTATATATTGTAGATGGGATGCCAATTGGTGGTGGTATTGATTATATAAATCCAAGGGATATCCAATCAATTGAGGTATTGAAAGATGCAGCTTCGGGTGCTATTTATGGAACGCGTGCAGCAAATGGTGTCATTTTAGTCACTACAAAAACTGGCAAATCCCAAAAAATGAGTGTAACATATGACTTCACTTATGGAGTTCAAAATCCGTGGAAACATCGTTCAGTATTGGATGCATCTCAGTATGCTGTTATGATGAATGAAGCTTCAGTGAATGCAGGACAAGGACTTCTTTATGCTAATCCATATTCATTGGGTAAAGGTACTGACTGGCAAAGTGAGGTGTTTAACGCCAATGCACAACAACAACAGCATCAAATAAGCATAAGTGGAAGTAATGATAAAATAAATTATTATTTATCAGCTGGATATTATACTCAGGATGGTATTGTCGGAGGAAATTTTGACCGTTCAAATTATGAACGTTACACCTTAAGGTCGAACACAAATTATGTATTGCTTGACACAAAGGAACGTAATTTCCTCAATCATTTCGTTTTCACTCAGAACATTTCTTATGCTTACATTAAATCAAGAGGTATAAGCACCAACTCAGAATACGGTTCACCACTTGGTAGCGCGTTGGTTTTTTCACCTCTTTTAGATCCTTATGCTGATACACCAAGCGAAATAGCGGCTGTAAATGCCAAAACATTAGTTCCTGTACATGATAGCAGAACCGGTGCTTTACTTAATATCGCAGGTGATGATTATAATGAAATCACAAATCCGATTGGACAACTTTCTCGTCCCAATGATATTAATACATCAAATAAATTTGTTGCAAACTTTGCAGCTGAATTAACCTTATGGGATAATCTTAAGTTTAAATCATCGTTTGGCAACGACTTATCTTTCTGGGATGCAAACGGGTACAATGTAGTATATTATCTCGGCAAGTCTAACAGCAATACCCGAAGTTCTGTTCATTCAACTATGAATCAACAGTGGACATGGCAGCTTGAAAACACACTTTCGTACGATAAGAAAATAGACAAACATAGTTTTAACATCGTTCTCGGTCAATCGGCCCAGGAAACTACCGGTCGATATTTGTCGGGAACACGCTATTTGATGATAGCAGAAGATCCAACAAAAGCAAATATTGATTTTGCTACCGGTTTGGCTGCAGATGGAAACCAGTTAGTGAGTGGTAGTGCTTATAGTCCCAGTACGTTGGCTTCATACTTCGGACGTATCAGTTACAATTATGACGAACGATA
>Ga0302213_1001019_pt1 | contig 14052 bp, 17 predicted proteins | sample II_Fen_N1_2_FD_194583 | JGI IMG/M metagenome (GOLD analysis project Ga0302213, IMG submission 194583) | Peat permafrost microbial communities from Stordalen Mire near Abisko, Sweden - II_Fen_N1_1 | ecosystem: Environmental > Terrestrial > Soil > Wetlands > Permafrost | place: Sweden: Abisko... | reverse complement strand
AGATGTTCTTCTTTCCTTTGAGCAGCTTGGCTTTGTCGGACGCGCTGTAGTGGTCGAAATGGCCTTGCGCGGCAGCGACGCGGCGATGCGCCATGCGGATGGCTTCGATTTTTCCGGCTGGGGCCAGGCGCGAAACGAGCTTTTCCAGCGCCGTGCTGCCGCATTGCGGGCAGGCGGGCGTGGCCCCGGTGCGCACCAGGGTTTCAAACGGGTGGCCGCAGCTCTGGCAGTTGTAGTCATAAATCGGCATGGTGATGTCTCCAGTTCAGGACGGGGTGGATGCGGTGGCGGCACAGTGACCAGCGGCGGCGGCGCAGCCTTCGAGCGGCGTGCCGGCGTCGGGCGCGTTCGGCCCGAGGCCGATCCAGGCGTGGACTTTGTCGGCGTCAAAGCCGACCATGCGTTCTTCGCCCAGCGCCATCAGCGGGCGGCGAATCAGCAGTGGCTCGGCCAGCAGCAGGGCTAGCGCGGCGTCGGCGCTCAGCGCCTCGGGAACAATCTGGCCGGATTTGACGCGCGGGGCGGCGCGGTTAAACCACTGGGCCACCGGCAGCGGCGCCAGAAACGCCAGCAGCGACTCGGATGTCCAGGGCCAGGTCAGCAGATCGCGCACATCGAGCGTGTGGCGGGCCGCGCGCAACAAAGCCTTTTGCTTGGCGTTGCCGCCGCAGCCAGGTTTTTCAAAAAAAGTGATGTGGGCCATGAGATAGAGCTTAATTTTGGCGAAGCAGTTTGAGGCAGTCTAGGTTCGCGGCCATGTCGAGGGCGCTGAAGTCGTCCTGGGTGCGCAGGTTCAAGTCGGCGTTCAGTGACAGCAGCGTGCGCAGCACGGCGGTTTTGCCCGACGAGGCGGCGTACATCAGGCAGGTGGCGCCGGTGGTGTTGGCGTGGTTGATCGGCACGCCTGCACGCGCCAGGCGCTCGATGGTCGGCAGGTGGCCGTTGACGCAGGCCAGCCACAAGGCGTTGTTGCCGTCGTTGTTGGCCGCGTCCAGCACCACGCCGTGGGCCAGCAGCGCTTCAATGATGTCGGCGGCGCCGCGCCAGGCGGCGACCATCAGCGGGGTGTTGCCGTGCGCGCCGCGTCCGTCCGGGCCGACAAAGCCTTCGCGGGCCATCCACGCGGCCAGCTCGGGCGTGGGCAGCTTGCCGGACGGATTGGCCGTTGCCGTGCCTGTCACCCAGGCAGCGTGGCCGCCGACCAGATCGCAGACATCGGTAAAGCCAAAATCGGCAAACATCTGTGCCCAGGTCTGGCTGGCGTTGCCGTGGTAGCAGTAAATCAGCACGGGCTGGCGCCGCGTGGTGCGCAGCAGCAGCTCGTCCTGGTTGTGGCGACCGAGAAAAACCGAGCCGCTCCAGCCGTTTTTGGCGTGGCTGTCGGCGTCGCGGGCGTCAAGCACCAAGGCATTGGGCCGTTGACCTTGCCAGGCACCCAGCTCGGAGAGGGTGAGGCGGCGAAACGTGCGTTGGCCTTTCATGGGCGATTTTCCTTGTCGTAGGGTGGGGAACTGGTGATGCGGGTGTCGGGAACCGGCTGGCCGACGCTGAAATGGTAGAGAACTTGCCAGGGGCCCGTGGCCAAGTCGGACAAAGGGCCGCTCAGGCCCAGCAGTTCGTGCATGGCGTCGTCAAAATAGCAGCCGATGCCGGTGCCGCGCAGTCCGGCGGCCTCGGCTTCGAGGTAGAGCGTCTGGCCGATCAGGCCCGCTTCCTGAAGCACATCGCGGTAGCGCCAGGGGGCTTGTGCAAAGGTCTGGTCAAAGCGGGCCAGCAGCGCCACGACAAACACGGCATCGGCGCCAATCGCCTGATGGCAGCTCAGCGTGCGCACGGTGCCTGCCAGCGCGGGGTTTTGCGTCAATTCGTACAAAGGAATGTCAGCAGGACGACCGTGTACCGGCGCCCAGGCCAGATGCGGCATGGCCGCCTGTAGCGCGGGCTGCGCCGAGGCGTGGCGCGGCAGGCAATAAGCGCCGGGCGCCAAGCCATCGATGCGGTGGGCGAACAGCACGGCATGCACCGCCGTTGGCGCGGATAGCGCGTCCCAGGGAAGCGTCGCCTCGCCTTGTGGCGTTTGTGGCATCAAGGCGGCCATCATCGGCCAGAATTTGTCGGCTTCGAGACGGGCGCGCCGGTCAAAACGCTGGGCGCTGCGGCGCGAACGGATCAGGTCGGCGGCTTTGGCATCGGTGGCGGGCAGCAGGCGGCGTGCGGCCAGCGGCGGCAGCGGGTTGACAGCCGGGCGTGCGCTGCGGCGCGAAGCCTGCGCCACCTCGTCGATGACCGGCCAGCGGTACATCGGATGGCGATCCAGCCGATTGGCCTGGCCGTACCAAGCGGCGCCGCTGAACCAGTCGGTCAGCGTGGCGCCAGCATCGGCATTCGTTTCAGCCACGCTGGTTGCGGTTTTGGCGCTATTCGTACCTTCTGGCATCGCAGCGTCGGCGGCGGGTGGCGTGGCGCGGCTTTCAGGCGACAGCAGTAGCTCGAAAATGGCTTCGGGCTCTTCGCGCTCGACGCTGGCGAAGTCTTCGGCCCGGTCCAGACCGAGCAGCGCGGCGACTTCGGCGTGGTTCAGGGCGACTTCGCGCAGGCGCCAGCCGAGCACGGCGGCGGCATAGCGCAGCGCGCCGATGGCGTGGCCCATGTCGAGCTGGCAGTAGCGAAAGGCGCGCTCGCCGTATTTCCAGGCCTCGCGCCAGTGAATGGAGCTGAAACCGACCAGCAGGCGCGGCGCGGGCGTGCAAGCGGCAGCGGCAGAGCTGGCCATCGCGGGCGCAGCAGGCGCGGGCTGAACGAGTGGCTGGGCACAGGTGCCAGACGCTGGGGCGCCCGCAAAACCGGCGCGCTGCTCCAGCCCGTGCTCTTTGGGCGCGTAGTGGTAGAGGCCATCATTGAGGTCGGTCAGCCCACGCGCCAGCAAATAGACCTCGGTCGGGTGCAGATTGCCGCTGGACGGGTTGCAGCGTTGCGCCCAGCGATCCGGGCCAAATTCTTTCCATGCTGACAGCGCGAACGACAGTTCCAGCAGCAGGCCTAGGCTGTGCAAATTGGGCGCGTGCGGCGCGATGGCGCCGGGGGTGAAAAGCTGCGTCCAGGCGGCTTTGTCGTGATCGGCGGGCAGTGGCAGCGAGACAAAAGGCGCACCGGCAAAGCGGCGAAACGGGTCGGGCTGCGCGTCCCAGTCCAGCGTCTCGGGACCGGCGGCGTAACGCTCTTGCCGGTGCTTGGTGCGCTGGTGATAGGCCGAAACGGCAGCACTGTGTTCGGGGGAAGTCATGGGCATCTCAGGTGGGCGCTTGCAGGCCGGGGATGGGCTGGGGCCACATGTCGAGCGCGCTGCGGCCATCGGGCGCTCGCAGCCCAATGTCGGCGCCCTGCGCCAGCAGCGATTGAAAAATGTCCAGACGACCATTGCGGGCGGCCTGCATCAGGCAGGTCAGACCGGCGTCGTTGCTGTGGTTGATGGGCAGGCCTGCGTCGATCAGCCGCGCAATCAAGGCCAGGCTGCCGCTCAGGCAGGCAAACCAGAGGGCGTTGTTGCCCTCGTCGTTGAGGTCGAAAAGTGCGGCGCCGCCCGCCAGTAGGGCCAGGACGATAGCGTCCTCGCCCTGCCAGGCGGCGCGCATCAAGGGCGTGTCACCGTTGCTGTGGCGCGCCTGCGGGCCGGGAAAGCCCTGCAGTGCCAGCCAGTGGGTGAGCGCGCTCATGGAGCCAGTCGTTAAAGAATCAGACCGGGCGGTTTTCGTTCGGGTTGCGCACCGGGCCCATCAGCGCCAGACCTTCTTCGTAGGTGATGGTGTCGAAGGTCACGTCGTACTTCAGGGCCGCGTTGGCCACAGCGTCGAGCTTGCCAGCGGTGTCTTTCTTTTTCAGATCGTTCTTTTCGAGGTACAGCAGATCGAGCATCTCGTTATAGACGGTCGATTCGAGAATCGGCAGCACATAGAACATGGCGCCTTTGTACGGCACTTGGTATTTTTTCGACAGGTCGATGTTGTCGCAGAACAGGAAGTACTTGCCGCCTGCGCTCAGGGTGTCGCCCAGCACTTCAGCAACGTCCTTGAGGTATTCAAAGCTCAGCAGGTAGCCAGCAAAGAACGGCAGGGTTTTGTCGCCCACCGTGGCCACTGCCATCGCTTGGCCGCACAGCAGCAGCGGTGGGCGGGCTTCGTCGGCCAGCTTGGGGGCAAAGCGCAGGGCCAGCTCGCCTCGGAAACCGACGCGGCCAGGCTTGGCTGTCGGGCCTTTGACCAGCGGGTTGAGCAGTCGGCCCTCTTGTTCGAGCCGCGCAAATGCGGTGTCGTCAATGGGTTTGAGTTCCAGGGTTGCAGTCATGAAGAGTCCTTCAGGGTGGTTGAAATCGGTCAGGGGTGAGGGCCGGTGTTGCGCATCCAGTCGGCCGTCTTGAAAAAAGCAGCCATCAAGGCGCTTTGCAGGGCGGGCACTACGCCCACCTCGTCCATCGCCGCCTGCATGCAGGCCAGCCAGGCGTCACGCTCGGGGACGCCAATGGCAAACCCGGCGTGGCGCATGCGCAGGCGCGGATGGCCGCGCTGGCTTGAATAGTCTTTCGGGCCGCCCAGCCACTCGCACAGATACAGCACCAGCACCGCCTTGGTCGAAGACAGATCGGGCTCGTGCATGGCGCGAATGCCGACGGCGTCGGGGCGGGTGTCCATTTGGCGGTAAAAGGCGTTGACCAGCCGCACCACGGTCTCGTGGCCGCCGAGCAGCTCGAAATGAGAGGCGCTCTGGGTGGGCGCAGCGGGGGTGACGGGCAGGTTCATATCACTCTTATCAGCAATGACCGTACCAGGCATGAAGCAGTCGTTAACCAGGCATGGCGCGCTGCAAACCCGACACAAACCCACCCGGCGACAGCGCGGGCCGGAATTTTCCCGACACGCTGCGGCGTTTTGTCGGGAAATGGACAAAGCGCAAAAACCCTGCAGCGCCCTTGAAAAACAGCTTTTCTCTCTAGAGAAGGGCTGATTCCTACGCCTGAAAAGACGCTTGAAATAGCTGGCACGGAAGCTGCAATGGAGAAGGTGCGCGGACATCAGTCCGGCCGACGTGAACCTAAGAATAAGACCAACAGGCACGAAAGGCTGACCCAAGTCGCGGCTACGCAACCTTAGGTTTTTTTTAATCTTTCCTGAATGGAGTACTGCAATGGCTAAACTTCGGCAAATCGCCTTCTACGGCAAAGGTGGCATCGGTAAATCGACCACTTCCCAAAACACCCTGGCTGCTCTGTCCGACCTCGGCCAGAAAATCCTGATCGTCGGCTGCGACCCAAAAGCTGACTCCACCCGCCTGATCCTGCACGCCAAGGCTCAAGACACCATCCTGTCGCTGGCCGCTGAAGCCGGTTCCGTGGAGGATCTGGAGCTCGAAGACGTGATGAAGATCGGTTACAAAGACATCCGCTGCGTCGAGTCCGGTGGCCCAGAGCCAGGAGTTGGCTGCGCTGGTCGCGGTGTCATCACCTCGATCAACTTCTTGGAAGAAAACGGCGCTTATGACGGCGTGGACTACGTGTCCTACGACGTGCTGGGCGACGTGGTGTGCGGCGGTTTCGCCATGCCCATCCGCGAAAACAAGGCTCAAGAAATCTACATCGTCATGTCTGGCGAAATGATGGCCATGTACGCTGCCAACAACATCTCCAAGGGTATTCTGAAGTACGCCAACTCCGGTGGCGTGCGTCTGGGTGGCCTGGTTTGCAACGAGCGCCAGACCGACAAAGAATACGAACTGGCTGACGCACTGGCTGGCATGCTGGGCTCCCGGCTGATCCACTTCGTGCCACGCGACAACATCGTTCAGCACGCTGAACTGCGCCGCATGACCGTGATCGAGTACGCCCCTGACTCCAAGCAGGCCGCTGAGTACCGCACGCTCGCTTCGAAGATCCACAACAACGCTGGCAACGGCACGATTCCAACCCCCATCACGATGGACCAGTTGGAAGACATGCTGATGGAATTCGGCATCATGGACACGATCGACGAAACGCAAGTCGGCAAGTCTGCTGCTGTAGCCGCCTAAGAGGCGCCAGCCCTGTCCGGCCCGCCTCCAAGCCCGCCGGACAGGGCTTCGCCAGATAAAACAAATTACCACTGGAGTTCCCCATGACTGCCACCGTTGAAGATCGCAAGGCCGCGAACAAGGCCCTGATTGATGAAGTGCTGAAGGCCTATCCCGAGAAGATGGCCAAACGGCGCGCCAAACACCTGGGCTCGTTTGAAGAAGGCAAGCCCGATTGCGGCGTCAAGTCCAATATCAAGTCATTGCCCGGTGTGATGACGATTCGCGGCTGCGCCTACGCTGGCTCCAAAGGCGTGGTGTGGGGCCCGATCAAGGACATGATCCACATCAGCCATGGCCCGGTCGGCTGCGGTCAATACTCGTGGGCTGCCCGCCGTAACTACTACATCGGCACCACCGGCATCGACACCTTCGGCACGATGCAGTTCACCTCCGACTTCCAGGAAAAAGACATCGTTTTCGGCGGCGACAAAAAGCTCGACAAGCTGATCGATGAAATCCAGGAACTGTTCCCGCTGAACAAGGGCATTTCCATCCAGTCGGAATGCCCGATTGGCCTGATCGGTGACGACATCGAAGCCGTTTCCAAGAAGAAAAGCAAGGAATACGAAGGCAAGACCATCGTTCCTGTGCGCTGCGAAGGTTTCCGGGGCGTGAGCCAGTCGCTCGGCCACCACTTGGCCAACGACGCGATCCGCGACTGGGTGTTCGACAAGACCGACCCTAACAAGTACCCAGAATTTGTCTCCACGCCTTACGACGTGGCGATCATTGGCGACTACAACATCGGCGGCGACGCCTGGTCCAGCCGTATTCTGCTCGAAGAAATGGGCCTGCGCGTGATTTCCCAGTGGTCCGGCGACGGCACCATCGCTGAAATCGAAAACACGCCCAAAGCCAAGCTCAACGTGCTGCACTGCTACCGCTCGATGAACTACATCAGCCGCCACATGGAAGAAAAATACGGTATTCCATGGGTTGAGTACAACTTCTTCGGCCCCACGATGATCGAAAAAAGCCTGCGCGAAATCGCCAGCCACTTCGACGACACCATCAAGGCCAACGCCGAGAAGGTCATCGAAAAGTACCGCGCCCTGATGGACGCCGTGATCGCCAAGTTCAAGCCGCGTCTGCAGGGCAAAAAGGTCATGCTGTTCATCGGCGGCCTGCGCCCACGCCACGTCATCGGCGCTTACGAAGATCTGGGCATGGACATCGTCGGCACCGGCTACGAGTTCGGCCACAACGATGACTACCAGCGCACCACCCACTACGTCAAAGACGGCACACTGATCTATGACGACGTGACCGGCTACGAGTTCGAGAAATTCGTCGAGCAGGTCCAGCCTGACCTCGTCGGCTCCGGCATCAAGGAAAAGTACGTGTTCCAGAAGATGGGCGTGCCTTTCCGTCAGATGCACAGCTGGGATTACTCCGGTCCTTACCACGGCTACGACGGCTTTGCCATCTTCGCCCGTGACATGGACATGGCCATTTCCAGCCCAATCTGGGGCCTGACCAAGGCACCTTGGAAGAAAGCCGCTTAAGCCGCTTAAGACCCGGACGGCCAGTTTACCCTGGCCGCCTTTTCCGAACCTCTCACCTTTGGAGCCCCCACCATGCCTCAATCAGCCGACAAGATTCTCGACCACGAACTGTTGTTCCGTGAGCCCGAGTACACCGAAATGTTCCGCACCAAAAAAGCGGACTTTGAATTCAAGCACTCCGACGATTCGATCAAACAGATCGTCGAGTGGACCAAGACCGAAGACTACAAACAAAAGAACTTCGCTCGCGACTCGCTGACCGTCAACCCTGCCAAGGCTTGCCAGCCTCTGGGCGCGGTGTATGTGGCCAACGGCTTTGCCAAGACGTTGTCTTTTGTTCACGGCTCGCAAGGCTGCGTGGCTTACTACCGCTCGCACTTCTCGCGCCACTTCAAAGAGCCAACGTCGTGCGTTAGCTCGTCGATGACCGAAGACGCAGCCGTGTTCGGCGGCTTGAACAACATGGTCGATGGCCTGGCCAACGCCTACAGCCTGTACAAGCCCGACATGATTGCCGTCTCCACCACCTGCATGGCCGAAGTGATCGGCGATGACGTGGACGCGTTCATCAAGACCAGCAAGCAAAAAGGCAGCATCCCTGAAGAGTTCGATGTGCCGTTCGCCCACACGCCAGCGTTCGTCGGCAGCCACATCACTGGCTACGACAACGCGCTGCTGGGTGTGCTGCGCCACTTCTGGGACGGCAAGGCCAAGACCACCGAGCCACTGGTTCGCGTGCCTGACGACAGCATCAATTTCATCGGCGGCTTTGACGCCTATGTGGTCGGCAACATGAAAGAAATCCGCCGGATTTTTGACCTGTTCGGTGTCAAGGTCAACGTGCTGTGCGATCCTTCTGGCAACTGGAACACCCCCACGGACGGCGAATTCCGCATGTACGCTGGCGGCACGACCAAGGAAGAAGTTGTCGCCGGCCTGCACGCCAAAGCCACCATCGTGTTCCAAGAATTCTGCTGCGAAAAAACCAGCAAATTCATCGCTGAACACGGCCAAGAAGTTGTCACGCTGAACGCGCCTGTCGGCGTGGCTGGCACCGACAAGTTCCTGATGGAAATCTCCCGCCTGACCGGCAAGCCAATTCCTGCCCAGCTCGAAAAAGAGCGCGGCGAACTGGTCGATGCAATGGCTGACAGCCAAGCTCACTTGCACGGCAAGCGTTACGCTCTGTACGGCGACCCAGACCAGTTGATCGGCTACGCCGGTTTCCTGCTCGAACTCGGTGCCGAGCCAGCGCACATCCTGTCCACCAACGGCGCCAAAGAGTGGGAAATCCGCGTTCAAGCCATGCTCGATGCCTCGCCTTACGGCGCGGGCTGCAAGGTGTATCCGAAGCGCGATTTGTGGCACCTGCGTTCGCTGCTGTTCACGGAGCCAGTCGATTTCCTGATCGGCAACACCTACGGCAAGTACCTGGAACGCGATTGCAAGGTGCCTCTGGTGCGCATGGTGTTCCCGATCTTCGATCGCCACCACTACCACCGTTTCCCTACCTGGGGCTACGAAGGCGGCATGCGCGTCTTGGTGACGCTGCTGGACGAATTCTTCGAAGCACTCGATGCCAACACCATCGACACCGCGAAGACTGATTACAGCTACGACATCATCCGCTAATCACGCGGCAGGGTCTGGGTGCAAACCCAGACCCTGTTTTCCTTTCCTCCTCCCTTTATCTATTCCCGAGTACATCATGGCCAATGTAACTTTTAGCTCTCCAGATCTGAAGAAGGATGTGACGGTCTATGCCGTCGCAGGCGATACCAAGACGCTGCTGTCGGTGGCCAAGGCGCACCAGATCCCCGTCCAGTTCGAGTGCGAAAACGGCGAATGCGGCTCCTGCCAAGTTGAAGTGTCGTTGCTGTCGTCCAAGCACCCCATCGGTGTGGCGATGACCGAGAAGGAAAAAACCGTTCTCAAGCTGGCCGGCAAAATCACCGCTGCCCAGATTGCAGAGGCCGAAACCAATGACACGCCTGCGCCTTGGCGTCTGGCCTGCCAGATGATTCTGCGCGACGAAGACATCCTTGTGAAGTTCTGATCATGCAAGCCACCTACGTCAAATCCACCCAAGATGGCCGCAAGGTCGAGGTGATTGATGGTTGGGTGTGCTTGGCCGGCGCGCGCGAGGCAGACAGCCTGGTGCCGCTGGACGAGCACCCAAACCGCCAGGCGATCAGCAAGGCGTTGCATGGTGCCACCCACATGGCCGGACGTGTTCCGATGACCCATGAGGAAGCGGCGATTGCGCAAAGTGCCCTGTCGGCGGCAAAACGAATTTTTGATGCCAGCCCAAGCGGCATCACCCAGCGCCTGCGTCAGGCGGTGTGGGCCAAAGCTGCGGCTGAAGGCGTGGAATAAACCCGAAGGAATAGACATGGTTCGATGTGACGGAACACGCAGCGGCTACCGGCTGCTGTGCAATGGCAGTGTCTATCAATGTGCCTGTGGCCATGTCGGCTGCGTGCAGAGCAAGGCCGCGCTGTGCAGCCAGCAGGGCTTTTCCGTGCTGGGCCAATGTGTTGCCTGTGGCGCTGTCGGCAAGCAGACATTGCTCGCCCCTGAATCGGTCGGCTTTCGGCGCACGCTGATGCAGGACCCGCAGACTTCCTGAACTCAAAACCCCTTAACGCTGATGGGAGCTTGCCGTGATTTATGTGGTTGAACTTCCTGAACAGGGCCAGCCGCGCGCCTGGTTCGCCTATGACGACGAGGATTTTGCCCGCAAAGTGGCAGCGTCCGACCCGCTGCAAGCCTGGGAAATCTACGATGAGCTGACGGCCCGTGGCCTGCTCGAAGACCTGGGCCACCCGACGCTTGACGCCAATGCGCGTGAAGCCTTTCCGGCGATCTACGCACTCGGCGACGAGCACGGCTGGGACACGCCGCTGTACCGCGCCGACCACCTGCTGGGCCGGGGCGTGTTTCACTCCGAGCCGGTGACTGAGCGCGACGCCTTGAGCGCCGCGCTGAGCGCCCGCAGCGGCGTCACCAGCTATGTTTACTGGACCGACCGCGACGCCATCGGCGCTTTTGAAGGTGCGGACCCGCGCATTGCTGGCAAGGAGCACTGGTGGGCGCGCCGCGCCCTGTACGAGCAGCTCGTGGCCATCGAAGTGCTGGCCGACGACAACTAACGCCGGGCCGGAGGTTTTTGCCATGAAGCTGCGCATCGAACGCCCGCACGCCTATGCGCTGGCGGGCGAATTTCCCGAACTCGCCAGCCTGCTGGACCAGCTGCGCTTTGGCGCGCACGCCGAAATCAGCCTGCAGCAAATCCCGCCCGACGCGCTGGCCCGGCTCGATCAGCTGTGGCAAGACGGCGGCCTGCAGCAGCAGCGCCGCGCCACACAAATGGCCTCGCTGCGCCAGGTTCTGAGCGAAGACCCCGGCGAGCGTTTCACCGCCGAGACGCTGGAGCAGGTGATCCCGGCCTTTGTCCGCTACCTCGCCGAGGGCGCGCGTTACGGCTGGCTGTTCAGCGCGACGACCGACGGCCAGCCGCTGGCCTGGTGCCCGACGCGCATCGACTACACCCCGGCCTCGAACGACGAGACCGGCAAAATTTTTATCGAACTCAAGGCCAACGCCAAGGCGGGCGTCATCACGCAGACGATGCGCCTGAGCGGCGGCGACGTGCAGGGCCGCAGCGTGGCCGAGTTGCTGCTGTCGCGCGGCCTGGTGCGCGAGTCGCCCGCGCTGCTGGCCGCTTACGACGCCACCGAAGCGCGTTATTTCGACTGGCGCGCCCGCACTGGCACCCAGTTTGAAGGGCGCGGCACCGCTTTTCACGCGCAAGACCCCAGCGCCACGCACCGCGACAGCGACTGGTTGCGCAAAGACATCGTGATCCTGTCCGCGCAAGGCGTGGCCGCCCGGCTGGTCAACGACGAAGGCGTGCTGCAGCAGCGCAACCCCAGCCTCGAAGCGACCGGCGAGGTGCTCTCCAACTACCTGAGCAAAGCTGCCAAAAGCAATTATTTCGACGCCGAAGACGCCGTGCTGGCGCTGAACGCCGAGCTGAAAAGCCGGGGCGCGGCGCTATTCAAGCGCCTGCCGGTACACCCGCTGATTTTGATGTTCCACCTCGACCTGCACCACCATGTCTGGGTGCATGTCCACGACCTCGAACTGTATGCGTATCAGCCGCAACTCAAAAACAAGCTGGTGCTGCCGCCCGAGCAGACCGACCTGATCGACATCTTGACCGCCGAAATGGACGTGCTGATGGACGACATCATTGCGGGCAAATCCGGCGGCACCACGGTGCTGTGCGCCGGGCCGCCCGGCGTGGGCAAAACGCTGACCGCCGAGGTCTATGCCGAAATCATCCAGCGCCCGCTGTACCGCGTGCATTCCGGCCAGCTCGGCCTGAACGTGGCGACGATGGAAGCGTCGCTCAAAGATATTTTGCTGCGCGCCCAACGCTGGGGCGCGGTGCTGCTGATCGACGAGGCCGATGTCTATATCAAACGCCGCGACGACGACCTGACGATGAACGCCGTTGTCGGCGTGTTCCTGCGCGTGCTGGAGTATTTCAACGGCCTGCTGTTTTTGACGACCAACCGCATCGACGACATTGACGAGGCCATCGTCTCGCGCTGCATCGCCTTGATCCGCTACCACGCGCCGGACGCCGCCGGGCGCCAGCGCATCTGGCAGGTGATGGGCGAGCAGTTCGGCTTGAATCTGGAAGACGCCATGCCCGAGCAGTTGGCCGCGCTGTTCCCAACCGCCTCCGGGCGCGACATCAAAGGGCTGGCTAAACTGGTGGCCAAATATTGCCAGCACAAGCAGGAAAAAGCCACGCCCCAGGTGTTTTTGCGCTGCGCGATGTTTCGCGGCCTCGATCCCGTCCTGGCGGCGCTGCCCGCCTGAGAAGGTGCCAGTCCTGCTGGAACCGATTGCCCCCCTGCGCCGCAAAAAGCTGGCGCGGTTTGAAACCGGCTTTTAAAAAAAGGAAATCCCATGAAAAACGTCGAAGAATTTTTAGCCCACACCATCCAGCTGGAAAGCGAAGCCGCGCTGCGTTTTGGCCAGCTCGCCGACGCCATGACCACGGCGGGCAACAAGGAAGTCGGGCGCCTGTTCCGGCGCCTGGCCGATTACTCGCTGCTGCACTTGGGCGACGCCAAGGCGCGCGCGGGTTTTCGCACGCTGCCCGTGATGAAAGAAGGCGACTTCCGCTGGCCCGACATCGAAAGCCCCGAAGCCGCCGCGATCTGGGCCGCCGATCCGTTTATCGGCATCGAGCAGGCGCTGCAGGTGGCGCTGGACGCCGAAACCGCCGGACTGAATTTTTACGCCGATGTGCTGGAAAACACCCAGGATACTGAAATCCAGGTGCTGGCCAAAGAGTTTGTCGAGGAAGAATCCCAGCATGTGGCTGAACTCAAACGCTGGATGGAAATGCATAAGAGCGGCCAGCCGCTGCCGACCGAAGCCTGAGGCTGGGGAGGCACGCCGGGTTTGATTTAACGGCCCGGTGACCTGAATAAAAAACCGCCGAGCGTGGCGTGGCAAATGGCCATGCAATGGCAACTTGTTCGTTGTCATTGGATGGCCATTTGATTTGGTAATCGGACAAGAAAAGCGAATGTGCTGGCGTGTGACTTGAACATCCAACTGACGACGCAATCGTGGCGCGAACGCAAAGCCGAAGAGAAGCGAGAGTTTGAGGCAGGCGAGATATCTGCAGACGACTGCTGCATGGACCAGCTCTTCCCTGACGCCTTTATCGATAAGACAGAGCTTATTCTCAAAGAATTCGTCGCAGCCATCGATCAGTGCTCCAGTTCCGCCAACGACTTCCCTCAAGTGAGGCGAAGCATCGAAACGCTCGTTGTCGCTCTGAACAAAGTTAACGAAGACTTCGATTATGGGGTCATCGAAACGGATGAACGCGAAGAGCTTTGTGCGTTCATCGATAAAGTTATTATCGCGAAGGGAATCGACATCGAAGCGCTTGCTGCAGCTCAGAATTGTAGTCGCAATGAAATTACCGACCAGTGGCGCGATTGGTAGCGTGCGCCCATTGGGCCATCCCAATGCATAACATGGCGCTCAACCTCGCTCCCTTCGGTCGCTGGACGCTGCGCGATAAAACCGCGCAGCGCCGGTTAGTTTTACGTTAAACGTCACTCTATACGCGCCATGCTCCGCATATTTCAGTCAGTCACAGCTAGGTTCGTAATCATCATCGTGGTAATAGCGTTTCTTACCGCCATTACGTTGTACGGAAAAGAGTCAGGCTCAGTTATTCAGATATACGCGAACATTGGTTAATTGGGGCATTCGCTATCCGAAAAAGAGGCCGCTCACTTTCGTCAAGCCGCATTTTGGTACTTCCTTATTTTTTGCATGCCGCTCATTCCGCTGTTCATTTGTGTCGGGCGAAAATATGCTCAAGTAGTAATCGCTGCATTCTCTTTTG
>Ga0302213_1001017_pt1 | contig 14070 bp, 6 predicted proteins | sample II_Fen_N1_2_FD_194583 | JGI IMG/M metagenome (GOLD analysis project Ga0302213, IMG submission 194583) | Peat permafrost microbial communities from Stordalen Mire near Abisko, Sweden - II_Fen_N1_1 | ecosystem: Environmental > Terrestrial > Soil > Wetlands > Permafrost | place: Sweden: Abisko... | reverse complement strand
ATCCTGTTCCCCGCTGGCCGCGCTGCCGCCCATGCCGATACGCATGCCGGGGCCGCCGAGCTGGATCAGCAATGTGCCAGCGGGGAACAGGATTTTGTGCGTCAGGTCAGCGTCAATCGTGCCGACGCCGCCCGCGATCATGATGGGCTTGTGGTAGCCCCAACGCTGGCCGCCGACGGTCTGCTCGTACTCGCGGAAGTAACCGGCCAGATTCGGGCGGCCAAATTCGTTGTTGAACGCGGCGCCGCCCAGCGGGCCTTCGGTCATGATTTGCAGCGCGCTGGCGATGTGCTCGGGCTTGCCGTAACCCTCGCCGGGCGCGTCAAACAGTTTGGAGACGGTGAAGCCCGTCAGCCCTGCCTTGGGTTTGGAGCCGCGCCCGGTCGCGCCCTCGTCGCGGATTTCGCCGCCCGCGCCGGTTGAAGCGCCGGGGAAAGGCGAGATGGCTGTCGGGTGGTTGTGCGTCTCGACTTTCATCAAGATATGGGTCAGCGCCTCGTCGGTCGCGCTGTAGGTTTGGTAACTGGCACCGACCGTTTCGGACGCGCCCGAAGCCGAGCCAGAGTCAGCAGCAGAGCCAGCGGTCGGCTTGGCAAAAAACCGCTGGATTTTGCCGCCTTCCATGATGGAGGCGTTGTCCGAGTAGGCCACCACCGTGTGCTGCGGGTTGAGCTGTTCGGTGTTGCGGATCATGCCGAACAGGCTTTTCGGCTGGGCCACGCCGTCAATCGTGAAGTCGGCGTTGAAAATCTTGTGGCGGCAATGCTCGCTGTTGGCCTGCGCGAACATCATCAGTTCCACGTCGGTCGGGTTGCGCTGCAGTTGCGTGAAGGCGTTGACCAGGTAGTCGATTTCGTCGGCGGCCAGGGCCAGGCCGAACTCGCTGTTGGCTTTTTCAAGGGCAGCCTTGCCGCCGCCCAGCACGTCAATCGCCTGCAGCGGCGCGCCCTGCAGTTCGGTGAACAGACCGGCAGCGGCCTGCGCCCGGTCGGCGACAACGCTTTCGGTCATGCGGTCGTGCAGCAGCGCGGCGACTTGTTCGCGCTGGGTCTCGCTCAGGGCGGACTTGCTGAAAAAACCGGATTTCAGCGTCACGCGGTATTCGGTGATGCGCTCGATGCGCTTGACCGACAAGCCGCAGTTGTGCGCAATGTCCGTCGCCTTGGACGCCCAGGGCGAGACGGTGCCAAAGCGCGGCGAGACGATGAACAGCGCGCTGTCATCGGCGTCAGCATCGGGCTGGGCACAGGGCTCGCCGTAGGTCAACAGCGCGGCGAGCTGGGTTTTGAGTGCGTCGGCGGGCAGCGCCTCGCTGGCGGCCAGATGCACAAAACGGGCGCTGATGCCGGTGATCTTGTCGTGGATGGCCTGCAAGCGGGGCAGGAGTTGCTGGACGCGAAAATCGCTCAGGGCGCTGATGCCGTGGGCTTCGCCCTCAAAAGTTGTCAGGTGCAGGGTCACGGTAAGGGGCTTTTGGTGGGAAATGAGGGGGCAGCGGGCAGGCTGCGCTGGAATTGGATACGCGCCTGTTTCAGGCGCATCAAGCGGCAATTTTATCAGCGCCCCGCCCAATTCCGGGCAAAGCCACGCATGGCCACGGCGCGCCGGGCCATTTCGCCAAAAACCCAGTCGCCCCCTGAAATACAGGCCCATAAAGGCGGTGGGATAATTCCGGCATGAGTATTACTTACAAAGATGCCGCCGGTATTGAAGGCGTTCGCTTGGCAGGCCGACTCGCTGGCGAGTTGCTGGACTACCTCACGCCCTTCATCAAGCCGGGCGTGACCACCAACGAAATCAACCAGCTGGCCCACGACTACACGATCAACGTGCAAAAGGCGATTCCCGCCACGCTCGGTTACGGCCCGCCGAATTACCCGCCTTATCCCAAGTCGCTCTGCACCTCGGTGAACCACCAGGTTTGCCACGGCGTGCCCAACGACAAGCCGCTAAAAAAAGGCGACATCGTCAACGTCGATGTCACCGGCATCAAGGACGGCTGGCACGGCGACAGCAGCCGCATGTTTTTGATCGGCGAGTGCTCGATTGCCGCCAAGCGCCTGTGCCAAGTCACTTACGAAGCCATGTGGCAGGGCATCATGCGCGTCAAGCCTGGCGCGCGGCTGGGCGACGTGGGTTTTGCGATTCAGACTTATGCGGAAAAGCACGGCTATTCTGTCGTGCGTGAATTCTGCGGCCACGGCATCGGGCAAAAATTCCACGAAGAGCCGCAAGTCATGCACTATGGCCGCCCCGGCACGATGGAAGAACTCAAACCCGGCATGGTTTTCACCATCGAGCCGATGATCAACATCGGCAAGCGCGACATCAAGGACGGCGCCGAAAAAGACGGCTGGAGCATCGTCACCCGCGACCATTCGCTGTCGGCGCAGTGGGAGCACATGGTGCTGGTCACGCCGACCGGCTACGAAGTGCTGACGCTGTCGGCGGGCAGCCCGCCAATTCCCGACTTTGTATGACGCAATTGCCCCTTCTGCGCGAGCACTACCGGGCGGGTAAAACCGCCCTGCTGTCGTCCCTGGCAACCAGCGGCGCCTCGACGCGCGGCATTCACGGCCTGCTCAAAAAGCTCGCCCGGCACACCGACACCACGCTGCGCGAACTCTGGCAACGCGCCGATTTTTCGCCTGATACCTGCTTGATCGCCGTCGGCGGCTTTGGCCGGGGCGAGCTGTTTCCGCATTCCGATGTCGATGTGCTGGTGCTGCTGCCCGACGGCACCCAAGCCGAAAACGACCCGGCGCTGAAGGAAAAAATCGAGCGTTTCATCACCAGTTGCTGGGACTGCGGCCTGGAAATTGGCTCCAGCGTGCGCACCGCCGCCGACTGCGTCGAAGAAGCCGCCAAAGACGTGACGGTGCAGACATCGCTGCTCGAAGCGCGCCTCATCGCGGGCCCGCTGGCCAACTTTGAGCGCCTGAAAATCCAGCTCGATGCGGCCATCGACCCGAAAGCGTTTTTTGTCGCCAAGACGCTCGAATTGCGCCAGCGCCACAACAAGTTTGAAAACACCCCCTACGCCCTGGAACCCAACTGCAAAGAGTCGCCCGGCGGCCTGCGCGATTTACAAGTGGTGCTCTGGGTAGCCAGCGCCGCCGGTCTGGGCAAGACCTGGGACGCGCTGGCCAAAAACGGCCTGGTCACCACCTTTGAAGCGCAGCAAATCAAGACCAATGAAGCCTTGATCAGCCTGATCCGCGCCCGGCTGCACCTGATTTCCAAGCGGCGCGAAGACCGGCTGGTGTTCGACCTGCAAACCGCTGTCGCCGAGTCTTTCGGCTACACGGCTGAAAGCGAAGGCAAGCTGCCGCGCCGCGCCAGCGAAGCCTTGATGCGCCGCTACTACTGGGCCGCCAAGGCCGTGACGCAGCTGAACCAGATTTTGCTGCTCAACATTGAAGAGCGGCTCAACCCCTGCACCTACTCGCTGCGCCCGATCAACAAGCGGTTTTTTGACAAGTCCGGCATGCTCGAAGTCGCCAGCGACGACTTGTACCTGCGCGAGCCGCACGCGATCCTAGAAACCTTCTTGCTGTACGAAGCCACGCACGGCATCAACGGCCTGTCGGCACGCACGCTGCGCGCGCTCTACCACGCCAGAGGCGTGATGAACGCCAAGTTCCGCCACGACCCCGTCAACCAGCAAAACTTCCTGCGCATCCTGCAGCAGCCCGAGGGCATCACCCACGCGCTGCGGCTGATGAACCAGACCTCGGTGCTGGGGCGCTACCTGTGGGCGTTTCGCAACATCGTCGGCCAGATGCAGCACGACCTGTTCCACGTCTATACCGTCGATCAGCACATCCTGATGGTGGTGCGCAACATGCGGCGCTTTTTCATTCCCGAGCACTCGCATGAATACCCGATGTGCTCGCAGCTGGCCGCCGGCTGGGACAAGCCCTGGATTCTGTTCATCGCGGCGCTGTTCCACGACATCGCCAAAGGGCGCGGCGGCGACCACTCCGACCTAGGCCGCAAGGAAGTGCGCGTGTTCTGCCGCCAGCACGGCATTGCCAGCGAAGACGCCGAGCTGATCGAATTCCTCGTCGGCGAGCACCTGAGCATGAGCCAAAGCGCCCAAAAAGAAGACCTGAGCGACCCGGAAGTGATTGCCGCTTTTGCCCGGCGCGTCGGCAACGAACGCTACCTGACCGCGCTGTACCTGCTGACGGTGGCCGACATTCGCGGCACCAGCCCCAAAGTCTGGAACGCCTGGAAAGGCAAGCTGCTCGAAGACCTGTACCGCTACACGCTGCGCGTACTCGGCGGGCGCGCCCCGGACCCGGCTGCCGAAGTCGAAGCCCGCAAGCGCGACGCGCTGACCCTGCTGGCGCTGCATGCCGAGCCGTTTCAAGCCTACAAGGCGCTGTGGGCCACGCTGGACATCAGCTACTTCATGCGCCACGAAGCCGTCGATATTGCCTGGCATGCGCGCCACCTGTCGCGCTACATCCACAAAACCAAAGTCACGGTGCGTGTGCGCAACTCCTCCGAGGGCGAAGGCATGCAGGTGCTGGTCTATACGCCCGATGCGCCCGATTTGTTCATGCGCATTTGCGGCTTTTTTGAGCAGGCTGGTTTCAGCATTCTGGACGCCAAGGTTCACACCACGAACAACGGCTTTGCGCTCGATACCTTTCAGGTGGCCAGCCAACCGCACGAAGAGCATTACCGCGAACTGGCCACGATGGTCGAAGCCAATCTGGGCCGCATCCTCGAAGAGCGCGGCCCGCTGCCGCCGCCCGGCAAGGGCCGCGTCTCGCGCCGAGTCAAGAGCTTTCCGGTCACGCCCCGCGTCGATCTGCGCCCGGATGAAAAAGCCCAACGCTGGCTGCTGGGCGTCTCCGCCAGCGACCGGCCTGGCCTGCTTTACATGGTGGCCTGTGTGCTGGCGCATCACCACATCAACATCCAGCTGGCCAAAATCACCACGCTGGGCGAGCGCGTCGAAGACACCTTTTTGATCGATGGCCCCGAACTGCAGCACAACAAGGCGCAAATCGCCATCGAAACCGAGCTGCTGCAGGCGTTGAACGATTGAGTTGGCGGCTCAGTCGTCCGCCATGTCCAGCCCCGGAAACAGCACCTCGGTGTAGCCAAACTGGCTGAAATCCCGAATCCGCATCGGGTAGAGCTTGCCGATCAGGTGGTCGCACTCGTGCTGCACGACGCGGGCGTGAAAGCCCTCGACCGTGCGGTCAATCGGGTCGCCGTACTGGTCAAAGCCGGTGTAGCGGATGCGCGTGAAACGCGGCACCTTGCCGCGCAGGCCGGGCACGGACAGGCAGCCTTCCCAGTCGCTTTCCTCGTCGGCGCTCAGCGGCGTGATGACCGGGTTGATCAGCACCGTGCGCGGCACCAGCGGCGCGTCCGGGTAGCGCTCGTTGCGCTGGTCGGAGCCAAAAATCACCAGTTGCAAATCGACGCCAATCTGCGGCGCCGCCAGCCCCGCGCCATCGACCGACTGCATGGTGTAGAACATGTCCGAGATCAGCAGATGCAGCGCATCGGTGTCGAATTCGGTGACGGGCTGGGCCGTGCGCAGCAGGCGCGGATCGCCCATTTTGAGGATTTCACGAAGGGTCATGGGCACATTATCCGGCCACAGATGAATCCAGCAGCGCCCGCAAGGCCGCCTCATCAATCACCGCCACGCCCAGCTCCTGGGCCTTGGTCAGCTTGCTGCCCGCCTCTTCGCCGGCCACAAGGTAAGTCGTTTTTTTGCTAACCGAGCCGGACACCTTGGCGCCAGCGGCTTCGAGCAAATCCTTGGCCTCGTCGCGGCTCAGGCTGGGCAGGGTGCCGGTAATGACAAAGGTCTTGCCCGACAGCAGCTTGGGCGCGGCCACGGCGGCGGGTTCGCCCTCTTCCCAGGTCAGGCCGCAGGCGCGCAGCTGCTCGACCACTTCGCGGTTGTGCGGCTGCTCGAAGAAGGTGCGCACGCTTTTCGCCACAATCGGGCCGATGTCGGGCACGGCCAGCAATTGCTCTTCGGTCGCGTCCATGATCGCGTCGAGCTTGCCGAAATGCCGCGCCAGCCCTTTGGCTGTGCCTTCCCCGGCGTGGCGAATGCCCAAGCCGAACAAAAAGCGCATCAGCGTCGTCTGCTTGGATTTTTCAATCGCCGCAAACACGTTCAGCGCCGACAACTGCGCCATACGCTCCAGGCGCTTCAATTCTTCCACCGCCAAGGCTTGGCGCTCGTCAAGGGAGAGCTTGGCGTACAGCGCCTCGACCTGAATCTGCTCGACTTCAGCGCGCGCCCGCAAGCCCAGCCGGTACAAATCGGGCAGCGTGCGCACCACGTTGGCATCGACGAGCTGCTCGACCAGCTTGTCGCCCAGGCCCTCGATTTCCACGGCGCGGCGGTGCGCGAAATGCAAAATCGCCTCCTTGCGCTGCGCCGGGCAAAACAGCCCGCCGGTGCAGCGGCAATCGGTTTCGCCCTCTTCGCGCACCACCGCCGAGCCGCACACCGGGCACTGGCTGGGCATGGTGAACTGCGGCGCATCGGCCACGCGCTTGTCCGCCAGCACGCTGACGACTTCGGGAATCACGTCGCCCGCGCGGCGCACGACGACCGTGTCGCCCATGCGCACGTCTTTGCGCCGCGCTTCGTCCTCGTTGTGCAGCGTGGCGTTGGTCACGGTCACGCCGCCGACAAACACCGGCGCGAGTTTTGCCACCGGCGTGAGTTTGCCGGTGCGCCCGACCTGCACGTCAATGGCCAGCACGGTGGTCAATTGCTCTTGCGCCGGGTATTTGTGCGCCACGGCCCAGCGCGGCTCGCGGGTTTTAAAGCCCAAATCACGCTGCAGCGCCAGGCTGTTGACTTTGTAAACCACGCCGTCGATGTCGTAAGGCAGCTTGTCGCGCTGCTGTCCCATGTCCTGGTGAAAGGCGACCAATTCAGCCGCGCCACGCGCCAGCCGGGTCTGTTCGGCCACCGGAAAGCCCCATGATTTCAAGGTTTGCAGCAGCTCGAAATGGCTTTCAAACTGCGGCCCGCCCGCCTCGGGCGGCGTGACTTCGCCCACGCCGTAGGCAAAAAAGCTCAAGCGCCGCTTGGCCGCCATCGCCGGGTCGAGTTGGCGCATGCCGCCCGCAGCGGCGTTGCGCGGGTTGACAAAGGTTTTTTCGCCTTTCGCGCCTTGGGCGATTTTTTCGCGCTGCTCGGCGTTGAGCTTTTCAAAATCGGCGCGGCGCAAATAGACTTCGCCGCGCACTTCGAGCACGGCGGGCGCGGGCAGAACCGCCGCTGAATCCGGCCCGGCCAGCGCGGCGGCGCTCAACCGGAGCGGAATTTGGCGCACGGTGCGGATGTTGTGCGTCACGTCTTCGCCGACTTCGCCGTCGCCGCGTGTGGCCGCTTGCACCAGCAGGCCGTTTTCGTAACGCAGGTTGATCGCCAGGCCGTCGAATTTCAACTCGGCCACGTAGTCGAGCGGGCCGCCTTCGACCACAGCGAGCGCGTCCGACCCCAAGGCGGGGCGCTCGCCTTTCTGGGCGCGCTTGTGTTCGGTGGCCAGGTAGCTGCGCACCTGCTGCTCGAACTTTTCCGCGCCTGCCGCCGTCACGTCGGTTTCGGTGCAAATCGACAGCATCGGCACGGCGTGGCGCACCGGCGTGAGTCCGGCCAGCACCGCGCCGCCGACACGCTGCGTGGGCGAATCGGGCGTCTGCAATTCGGAGTGCGCGGCCTCTAAAGCCTGCAATTCCTGAAACAGCTTGTCGTATTCCGCGTCGGGAAGGCTGGGCTCGTCGAGCACGTAATAGCGGTGGGCGTGCAGGTTCAGCTCGGCGCGCAGGGCGGCGGCGCGTTCTAGCACGGCGGCGGGCAGCGCAGGCGGCGTGGACGGGGCTGGCGCAAACAGGTCAAGGTTGGACATGAAAAAGCTCACTCATCACGAAGGGAATAAATCAAAAAAAAGCGGCCCCTCAAGGCCGCCGGGAATCCTCAAAGCCCTGCACTCAGGAAAACAGACGCCGCCCGAGCACCGAGCCAGCGGACAGCTCACGCGCATCCATGCGCTCGTAAAGCTGCTCTAGGTCGTTGTAAATCACCTCCATCGCTTCGGGCCGGATGCGGTTGCCGCCGTCATCGACGATCACGCCGCCCATGTGCGCGGCCAGCTTCAGGCCAATTTCGCACATCCGCGCAAAGGGCTTTTCAGCGCGCAGCACCTGCGGCACGTCCAGCGCCATGCTGAAGGCGCGCAGCGCGGTTTTTTCGGGGTCTTCGGCCATCGCGGCGCGGGAGTCAAAACTGAGCACCAGAATCGGCGCCTGGCCGGGCTGCTGGGTCGGCAGCACCATGCGCCCCGGAATCAAGCCGGAAACAAAGCCGAGCTGCTCGGCGCATTGCTGCACATAGCCCGGACTCCAGGCGGTATCGACAGCCTGCAGCGTCATACTGAGCTGGGCGTCGTGGTCAACGGCGAACTGGTCGAGCTCGCGGGCTCGGGCCACTTCGTCATTCATGTCGGGGAACTGCGCTTCGCCGCCAATGGCGTCGGCAAAGGCGCGGGTCTTGATGACGAACTCGGAGTACTCGATCTGGTTCAGCGCGCCGGTGCGGTTGGCCAGTTGCACGCCGCATTGAAAGGCGCTGTAGCGTTGACCGGCAACCGGGTATTCCCACACGCTACCGCTGACGTTCAGCCCTTCGATGCTGAAGGGCTTGCTGCCGACCCGGCGCGTGCTGGGCATGGCGGCCAGCGCGGCTTCGCCAATAATCGCGGCCTCCAGCGAGATGGCGGCGATGGCGTCGATCAGGATGTCCAGACTGGGCTTTTTTTCGGGCGCGGTCAGTTCGGTCAGGCCCGCGAGGTTCGAGTCGGCCTCGAAAGCCGGGGCGTCCTGGCGCTTGGCCGTTGCCTTGCCGTCACCGGCAGGGGCGGGCTTGGCGGCGGGCGGCTCGGTCTTGGCGCTGACGCTGGCCTTGGCCTTGCCCTTGGCCGCCGCAGGGGCCGCTGACGCGGGCACGGGCTGGGACGGCTGGGGCTTGACGACCGGGGGTGGCGGGGCGGGTGGCGGCGGCACAGGCGTGGCCTGCTTGGGCTGGTTCTTGCGGGCGGACCAGGCGCCATGCGCCACCAGCCCCGCCAGAACCACGCCACCGCCGACCGCCAAAAAGATTTGTAATGTACTCATGATGTTTTAGCTTGCTTCGGCAAAACGCAGGGCCGCTTGCATGTCCACCGCCACGATGCGGGAAACGCCCTGCTCCTGCATGGTCACGCCGATCAACTGTTCGGCCATTTCCATCGCAATTTTGTTGTGGCTGATAAATAAAAACTGGGTTTCTTTGCTCATACTGGCCACTAGTTTGGCATAACGCTCGGTGTTGGCGTCGTCCAGCGGCGCATCCACCTCGTCCAGCAGGCAAAAAGGTGCCGGATTGAGCTGAAAAATCGCAAAAACCAGCGCAATCGCTGTCAATGCCTTCTCGCCGCCGGAGAGCAGGTGAATGGTCTGGTTCTTTTTGCCCGGCGGCTGCGCCATGACCTGAACGCCTGCGTCGAGGATTTCGTCGCCGGTCATCACCAGCCGGGCGTTGCCGCCGCCAAACAGCTCCGGGAACATGCGGCCAAAGTGGCCGTTCACCGCCTCGAAGGTGCTCGACAGCAGCTCGCGGGTTTCCATGTCGATTTTTTTGATCGCGTCTTCCAGCGTGGCCATCGCTTCGTTCAAATCGGCGGATTGCGCGTCAAGGAACTGTTTGCGCTCTCGGGCGGTGCTGAGTTCGTCCAGCGCGGCCAAGTTCACCGCGCCCAGCGCGTGAATATCGCGCTGCAGCCGGTCAATGTCGCCTTGCAAGCCGCCCAAACGCACGCCGCCCGCCTGAATCGACTCGGCCACGGCTGGCAAATCGGCCTGCGCTTCGGTCAGCAACTGGGCGTATTGCTCGAAACCCAGCCGCGCCGCCTGCTCTTTCAACTGAAACTCGGTGATGCGCTGGCGCAGCGGGTCGAGTTCGCGCTCCAGTTGCTGGCGGCGCTCGTCGCTGGTGCGCAATTGGGCGGTCAAATCGTCGTACTGGCTGCGCCGGGCGCTGAGTTCGGCTTCGCGGGCCAGTTTGCGGTCTAGCGCGTCTTGCAGACCGCCTTGCGCGGCGGCATCGCTCAGGCGCGAGAGTTCTTGGTGGGCGCGTTCTTCTTCATCGGCCAGCGCGGTGGCTTGGCTGGCGGCCATTGCAATAGCGCGGCTGAGTTCTTCGCGGCGCGTGGCCAACGTGCGCAGCGCAAATTGCGCTTCCTGCGCCTGGCGCTCCAGCGTGCGCTGCTGTTCGTGCGCTTCGGCGCGGCGGCGTTCGGCGGCGATCACCTTGTCTTCCAACTGGACGTGGCGCTCCTGGCTATCGGCGAGCTGCAAATCGAGTTCTTCAAACCGGCCTTCGGCGGTGGCGCGGCGCTCTTGCAATTCGTCGAGCTGACTTTCAATGTCAACCATGTCGCCTGCGATTTGCCCGCTGCGCGCTTTGATTTGTTCGGCTTGCTGGCTCAAGCGCAGCACTTCGACCTGCAGCGCGTGGCTGTGCTTTTGGCCGTCGGCGGCGGTGCGGCGGGCGGCGGCCAGCGCTTGCGATGCTTCCAGATAAGCGGCTTCGGCGCGGCTCAGGGCGAGGCGGGCTTCTTCGCTGATCAGGGTTTGCGCCTTGGCGTTTTTTTCCAGATTGTCGATTTCGCTGGCGCGTGCCAGCAGGCCAGCCTGTTCCGAATCGGGCGCGTAAAAACTGACGCTGTGCGCCATGACCGCGTGGCCGCCGGTCACATAAATGGTTTCGCCGGGCTGGAGTTTGTGGCGCTCGGCAAGCGCGTCGCTCAGGCTGTCAGCGGTGTAGCAGCCGTGCAGCCAGCCGTCCAGCAGCGCCGACAGCGCCGCATCGTGCAGGCGGAGCAGCGCGGCCAGCGGTTTTAGCGTGAGCGCCGGATTGGCTGCCCGATTGACTGCCGGGTTAGCCGCTGGATTGGCAGCCTGATTGAATCGGGGCAACACGGACGCATCCGGCGGGCTGTAAAACGACAGCTTGGCGGGTGGCCCGTCCGGCGAATGGCGACTGTCAGAACTGCGACTCTCGGAACTGCGGCCCTCGGCACCGACAAAGCCGCGCACCGTCTCCAGCCGCCCGACTTCCAGCGCGCCCAGGCGCTCGCGCAGCGCCGCTTCCAGCGCGTTTTCCCAGCCGCGCTCGATGTGCAGGCGGCTCCACAGTCCGGGCAAATCGGCCAAGCCGTGTTTTTTCAGCCACGGCTGGAGCTTACCGTCAGTTTTCACCTTGTCCTGCAGCGCTTTCAGGGCTTCAAGCCGGGCGGACAAATCGGCGCGTTTGGCCGATTCGGCGTTGACGGTTTGCTGCAAAGTGCGCCGCGCTTCGTCGAGCTGGGGCACGCTGTCGCCCAGTTCCTGCAAGCGCGCTTCGGCGACGGCCTGCGCCTCTTGGGCGCCGGTCAGTTGCGCGCTCAAGTCCTGCAAGCGCGCCTCGTCGGGCGCTTGCAGGGCTTTGCGGTCGGTGTTCAGGCGCTCGTGGCGCTGGCTTAAAGAGCGCGACTGCTCTTCAATATGACGCTGCTCGGCGGCCAGCACCTGAATTTGCTGCTGAATCTGGACCACGCTGGTGCGCTGGGCGTTGGTCGCGTTCTGGGCTTGACGCAAGGCTTCTTCCAGCGCGGGCAACTGGTCCTGCTGCTCTTCGCTCTGGGCAGCGAGCAGTTCGGCTTTTTCTTCCGCTTCAAAGGCTTGTTCGGCCAGCGTTTCTTCTTCAGCCAGAGCGTCTTGGCTGCGTCTGGCCCACTGATCGGCCTGCTCGCGGAGTTGGAACAGCCGCAGCTCGACGCGCTTGCGGCCTTCGGCGACAAAGCGGATTTCCGCCTCCAGCCGCCCGGCTTCGGCGCTGGCTTCGTACAGCTTGGCCTGCGCCTGGTTGACCTGATCGCCCGCGTCGTAATGCGCCTGCCGGATGGTTTCCAGACTGCTTTCGATGTGGCGCAAATCGGCGATGCGGCTTTCCAGATCGTTGACGGACTTTTCGGATTCGGCCTTGACTCTAGCCTGTTCGGCTTCGCTGTCGGCGCGTTTTAAAAACCAGAGTTGATGCTGTTTGAGCGTGCTGGCCGCTTGCAGCGTGTTGTAACGCAGCGCGACTTCGGCCTGCTTTTCCAGCCGCTCCAGATTGGCGTTGAGTTCGCGCAGGATGTCTTCGACGCGCACCAGGTTTTCGCGGGTGTCGCTCAGGCGGTTGGCGGTTTCGCGGCGGCGCTCTTTGTATTTGGACACGCCCGCCGCCTCTTCGAGAAACAGCCGCAGCTCTTCCGGGCGCGACTCGATGATGCGGCTGATCGTGCCCTGGCCGATGATGGCGTAGGCGCGTGGCCCCAGCCCGGTGCCGAGGAAAACGTCCTGCACGTCGCGGCGGCGCACCGGCTGGTTGTTGAGGTAATAGCTGGAAGCGCCGTCGCGGCTCAAGACGCGCTTGACGGCGATTTCGGCAAACTGGCCCCACTGGCCGCCTGCGCGGTGGTCGGCGTTGTCAAACACCAGCTCGACGCTGGCGCGGCTGGCGGGCTTGCGCGTGGTGGTGCCGCTGAAAATCACGTCTTGCATGGATTCGCCGCGCAACTCAGACGCTTTGGACTCGCCCAGCACCCAGCGCACCGCGTCCATGATGTTGGATTTGCCGCAGCCGTTGGGTCCGACCACGCCGACAAGCTGCCCCGGCAGCGCGAAATGCGTCGGCTCCGCGAACGATTTAAAACCTGCTAACTTGATCGAATTAAGACGCAAAGCGGACCCTGGTTGGTTGAGCCTGAAGCCCCGAAAGCGGCTGCAAAAACCCTTGGCGCGCCACCAGCGGCCAGCGGCGGCGCAAAGCCCGTCATGTTACCCGAGCGGGGGGCTGTTTTCTTGACAGTGGCGAGGGGGCAATGCCAAGGCCCATTGGCGAGCCGGACACCCGTCACTTTGAAAAAGTACCGGGCTTGAAACTCGAAAACTGGATGGCGTGAGCCGTCGGCGGTCAGGGATAATCGGCCCCCATGAATCCCCTGCTCTCCCGCCTTCAGCCTTACCCCTTCGAGCGGCTGCGCCTGCTGCATGCCGATGTCACCCCCAACCCGGCGTATCGCCCCATCAGCTTAGGCATTGGCGAGCCGCGCCACGCCACGCCGCAGCTGATCAAAGACGCGCTCACGGCCAGCCTGGCCGGTCTGGCCAGCTACCCCGGCACGCAGGGCGAGCCGAAATTGCGCCAGGCCATGAGCGACTGGCTGGCGCGGCGCTACGACGGCTTAAAAGTCGATCCGGCCACGCAGATCCTGCCGGTCAACGGCTCGCGCGAGGCGCTGTTTGCACTGGCCCAGACCGTCATCGACCCCAGCAAGCCGGGTGCCACCGTCGTCTGCCCGAATCCGTTTTACCAAATCTACGAAGGCGCGGCGCTGCTGGCCGGTGCCCAGCCGTGGTTTGCGCCGAGTGAGCCAGCGCGCAACTTCGGCGTCGATTGGGCCACCGTGCCCGAGTCCGTCTGGGCCACAACGCAACTGCTGTTTGTCTGCTCGCCCGGCAACCCGACTGGCGCGGTCATGGGCCTGGACGAATGGAAACTGCTGTTTGAACTCAGCGACCGCTACGGCTTTGTCATTGCCTCGGACGAGTGCTACAGCGAGATTTATTTCCGTGACGAGCCGCCGCTGGGCGGATTGCAAGCCGCCGCGCAACTGGGCCGCCACGATTTCAAAAACCTGATTGCGCTCACCAGCCTGTCCAAGCGCAGCAACGTGCCCGGCCTGCGCAGCGGTTTTGTCGCCGGGGACGCGGCGCTGATCAAGCCGTTTTTGCTCTACCGCACTTACCACGGCAGCGCCATGAGTCCGATTGTGCAGGCCGCCAGCATTGCCGCGTGGGGCGACGAGCAGCACGTCATTGACAACCGCGCCCTGTACCGCGAGAAGTTTGCGCAGGTCACGCCGCTGCTGTCGGCGGTGATGGATGTGCGCCTGCCCGACGCCGGTTTTTACCTGTGGGCGGCCATCCCTGACGCCTTCAAGGGTT
>Ga0302213_1001007_pt1 | contig 14144 bp, 14 predicted proteins | sample II_Fen_N1_2_FD_194583 | JGI IMG/M metagenome (GOLD analysis project Ga0302213, IMG submission 194583) | Peat permafrost microbial communities from Stordalen Mire near Abisko, Sweden - II_Fen_N1_1 | ecosystem: Environmental > Terrestrial > Soil > Wetlands > Permafrost | place: Sweden: Abisko... | reverse complement strand
TGAGTTCCTTGATCATATTTTGATGAATGGATTTCCGCATTTCAACCATGGAGAAAAAAGGAATCACCGATGATTTATCCAGATCATCTTGTTTAAAGAAGGATATTATCTGTTCATAGGTACGAAGGGAAAGAGGAGTGGGAACAGTAGGAACCAGAATATAATCGCACGCATGGAAGATATTTTCTGCCAGTATCGAAATACCCGGTGGACAGTCCAGAAAGATAACATCGTATTCATCTTTAAGTTCCTTTAAAGCATCCCGGATTCTTTTCTTTGATTTTTTGACCTGATCAAGAAGAGTGTCCATGTGGCGGTATGAAAAATCAGAAGGGATGATATCTAAATTTCGATAATCAGTGCCTGCTATTATATCATTCAGTTCCACTTTACCGGAAATTATTTTTTTTAAGCTGGCTTCAGTCCCCGGCTCTTTATGGTAGTAAAATGAAGATGACCCCTGCGGATCCAGATCCCACAAAAGAGTACTATTCCCTTCAAGGCTGGATAGATAAGATAGATTTACGGCTGTCGCTGTTTTGCCTACACCACCTTTGATATTGTATACACCAAATACTATCATTTTGGTTCTTCAGCTTCTATAGCTACCTCCGTGTTCTGTTTTTCTTCCTCTTTTTCAGGTTTCTTTTTCTTTTCAGGTTTTACTTTTTTGCCCAATTCCTTCTTAAGAACTTCTTTCGCATTCTTGACTAATTCCTGCGTCAGTACTTTTTCCTGTTCAAAAATACTTTTCTTAGTATTCAGTCGCTCCTTTAATGCCACAAGTTCTTTGTTCGTTCTTTCCGTTTTTCTGATGGAGGCTTCAAGTGCTTTGATAAAAGCAGTATCTTTCCCTTTTTCGTGTAATAATTCCACATTCGCTTTTAGGACACCAACAACTTCAAAAGCCTTTACTGCACTGTACTTTGATTTCTTTTTCTTCATAATACAACTTTAGTTTTAATTTATTTATACTTTATTAAACAACAAAGAGAATAGTCTTTTTGTTTACTAATTTATATGAAAAAGGTAATTTCAGTTTGTGCTGAATATCAATTTCAGTCTATGTTTCCACATAATCCGGCAACTGCTTATCTTTAAAATCAAACCAGCCCGAGATTAATATTCCCGGCAATTTCTTTCACCTGATTTATCTGCTTTCTTAATTTAGCAATTAAGGAATTGGGCAACTTAATCGTTATAATACAGGTAAAAGACATCTGCAATATCATCCGCAAAACCATAACCGCAGGGTGAAGCATATTTCACGCAATCCTCGCAACGGAGTTTAAAATTGTCCAGCAACTTATTCTTTTGCAGAAACACCAGGGTATTCTTGAAATTGGTATAGGCACTGTTGTAGTATTGTTCCCACATATCACCGTAGTCGCGGGTAAACTTACAAGCCATTTCAGGAAGTGTCAGCATAAGATCCCCCAGCAATTCGGGTGAAGGTTTCAATACCCTGAAATCAGCAATCGCTTTTTTGGCAACCGGGAAACGTGTCTTTGATTCGGTATATTTCCCTTTGGGATTAAACTCAGTGACAATTAAAACCTTGTATTTTTGTACTTAGTTCCATAATCTACTGAGGGATAATTGATTTATCAACTAATTAAATTTCCGGATTGAAACAGAAACTGATCAATAAGCTTATGAAAAAACGGTGTATACTTCTGATCTATACTAATCCTGGCATTTATTTTTTGTCAGTACAAATATACGCTTTTCTTTGAACAAACTGTAAATTCAAGGCCTCAATTAGATTGGAATTTCTACAACACGTCTTATCAACCTACCTTTCGGCACTTCGCTTCTTATTCATAGTTCAACTATGGTTTGACTATGGTTCAACTATGGTTCAACGAATTATAAAACTATCATTCAATATAAATTCGATATATGATTCACGCATATACCACATACTTATATAAATATGTGGTATATGCGTCATATATACGTGGTATATGCGTGATATATACGTGATATATATGGTCAAACCATGGTTGAACCATAATTGAACCATAGTTAAACCCAGACTGAATGGCGAAGCAGTGGGCAACCAAATAATAAACGGATGATCCAATCCGGTAATTGGTACAATTTTTCTACCTTTGCAGATTCATAATTAAACAAAAATCATGCGAATCGATATTATATCTGCCGTGCCCGAGTTATTGGAAAGCCCGTTGAATTATTCCATTGTGAAACGTGCCCGTGAAAAAGGGCTGGTGGAGATACATGTCCATAACTTGCGGGAATACAGCACCAGCAAAACCCGCCGGGTGGACGACTACGCCTTTGGGTTCAGTGCCGGGATGGTGATGCAGATCGAACCCATCGACCGCATCATTACGTTGCTGAAAAGCGAACGAACGTACGACGAAGTGATTTATACTTCCCCCGACGGCGAGAAATTCGACCAGAAAATGGCTAACAACCTGTCGATGACTGAAAACCTGATCATACTGTGCGGGCATTACAAGGGTATCGATCACCGCATCCGCGAACATCTCATTACCCGCGAAATATCTATTGGCGACTTTGTCCTGACAGGCGGTGAATTACCTGCCGCCATGATGACGGATGCCATCGTGCGACTGCTACCGGGAGCCATTGGGGACGAGCAGTCAGCCCTGTCCGATTCGTTTCAGGACAACCTGCTGGCGCCACCCGTATACACCCGCCCGGCAGACTATAAAGGGTGGAAAGTGCCGGATATCCTGCTCTCGGGACATCAGGCCAAGGTGGATGAGTGGAATCATCAGCAATCGGTGGAACGGACGAAGAGACTGAGACCGGATCTTTTGGAATAATGCATAATTCACAATTCATAATGTATAATTATTTGGGACCCATTTATTTAGGAGTCATAAACCTGGTGAGTGGAATTGTATTTATACATGATAAACATGCTGCCATAAAGAACTACCGCCGTGTTCCGGAACGAACCTTGCACGTACTTGAATTGCTGGGTGGCGTATTTGCAAATATGGTATTGATGTACAGTATTCATCATAAAAACCGGAAATTTAAGTATTATGGGGTGACGTGGGTGGTAATGATGGGGTGGATAGTCATTCTATATTTTACTAATTTGAAATAAAAGAAAGAGATGATAAACGAAATGTTTCGCATAAAACCTTCAATATTTCTAATTACTTTTTTTGTATTTCAAATATTGGCATTCCTTATTTCTGCTGGTCTTATTTCTATCTTTGATACAAGTTCTGTATCTTTAGATATGCCTATCTTTTTTACTTTAAATATTTCACCATTATTGTTGTGGTACTTATATACCGGATATGTTTTATTTTTAAAGGATAAAAAGGAAAATAGAAAAAAGGAATTCTTAAAATTCCAGTTGTCTGTTTTGTCAATATTTATATCTGTTTTATTCTCATCAATAATTGAATGTTATAAGTCTTCAATTAATATCGAAATTAGAATTCCAATTTGTATAGTTCTTGGAATACTTGAAATTTCAGCTATAATTTATATACTTTATTATTGGGTGAATGGGTATGTTTGGAATTATGACAAACGTACTGTGAAAAAGTCCGATTATTTAAATTATATCTACCTATTGTGCATACCCCCAATTGGGATTTATGTTATTCAGAAACTCATAAATACAATTGCTGAGTCCCCACAATCAATGATCGAGCATTAATACTTATAACTATTAAGTTTTGAAAATACAAAATTCTATATTTTTTTGTTCATTTCTTACATTTAAAACCTTATTTTTTTGTTCAACCTTAGTAGCCATATTGCCTCCCGAAAACCAAACCTTATTCTCTGAGTGATTAACCACTGATAATATCGCACACAAAGAATAAGGTTTAAAATTAGGGGGCAGCTCTACTACTAAGGTTCAAATAAATAAAAATAAGGTTTTTTTAATGTAGTCTCTTTTCAATCTAAAAGTTAAACTATATAATTGTACAATAGAAAGAAATCTAAAATTAAAAAAGTGGTAGCTTTGAATCAAACAAAAACAATCAGACTGATAACCTGTGATAACATTACGGAGGCCTATTTCATTAAAGACAGGCTCACCAATGAAGGGATCGATTGTTTCCTGACGAATGAAAATTTCACAAGCCTGCTGCCGAACTATTATAATGTGTTCGGATCGGGGGTACAGGTATTTGTGATTGAGGAGGATTATGAGAAATCCAGGGAGCTTTTAAAGGATAAGATAGATCCTGAAAAGGAGGTAATGACTTGTCCGTATTGCGGGTCAACGGATATCAGACTGGGCTTTGGAAAACACAAAGGACTAAAGGTTTTTAATATCCTGCTGGCATTCCTGATAGTTATTCCAATTGGAAATATACGGGTAAGACAGTATTGCAAAACGTGCAAAGAAGAAATAAAACAATAATAAGAGAAGTATTATACGTAAATAAAACGACTTATTAATATCTGTCGCCACAATGCGGCTTAATTATTTAGACTTAACTCTACTTCTACCAAACTGTCGCCGCTTTGCGGCTCTAATAATTACGTATGGGACATTCCGGCTTAACAGAAGCACCAACAGAATGGTCGACTGATTACAAAAGGTAAACCCACAAGCCGCAGATGAAACATTCCGGTTTGACGGAAGTAGAGACAGATAAATGGAAACTAAATTGGTTAAAGTACTTATACCTGTTTTAATGGAGATGATTTAAATGTAATTTATCGTTGCCTTCACTATAGAAGGATATTTATATGAATAATGAATCAGCCTATTGGATTACACTGGCACATATTCCCGGATGGGGCTATGCGAAGATCAACACGCTTATTACCCGGTTTTCACAGGATCAACATATCAGCATAGAAGAGTTTTTTGATTTGCCTGAAACCGAATGGGAAAGGTTGTTTGCCCTGGAACCGAAAGACATGGAGGAGTTGAATGCTGCCAAAGCAGAATTGCCTAACAATGCTTTCCTGGCTGAGCAACTGCAGAACGAAGGCTACGAACTGATTCCTATCACCTCACCCGAATACTCCCAAACACTCAAAGCCAATTTAAAAACCAACCATGCTCCTGCCCTATTGTACGTAAAAGGCAACAAGCAAATCCTGCAGGAGAAATCGGTAGCCATCGTAGGTTCACGGGAAGCTTCGGAGATATCACTTGAATTTACCGATCATATTGCCCAAAAGGCAACCGGTGACTTCAAGGTGGTGGTAAGCGGTTTTGCCAAAGGGGTAGACAAGCAGGCGCTGGACTCAGCCATTAAACACATTGGGCAAAGCATTATTGTATTGCCGCAGGGCATCATGACTTTCAGCACAGGATTTAAAACCTATTACAAACAGATAGTTGATGGGGATGTGCTGGTGGTAAGTGTGTTTCACCCACGGGCACCCTGGAAAGTGGAACTGGCTATGGCTCGAAACCCGATTATCTATGCCCTGGCTGATGAGATTTATGTAGCCGAATCATCGGAAACAGGCGGAACATGGTCGGGCGTACTGGATGGCCTACGAAAGAAAAGAAAGATATATGTACGGAAACCGGAGCCAACAGAAGAAAATGCCAACGAACTGCTGATTGAAAAAGGAGCTATTGCTGTAGATATTCTGGGCAATGAGATACTGGATGAATCGGCACTGCTTGCAAGGGAACAGGATGCGGAGTTTGAGATAAAGGTCCTGGAGCTATTAAAATCGGGGGAATATACCACCAAAGATATCCTGAAAAGGCTTGACATGAACTGGAGCGAAACCCGGCTCAGGGATTTCCTGAAAGCACAAAAAGGGATAGAGACTATCAATAAAAAGCCATTGCGGTATACGGTGAAACAACAGACGCTGTTTGATTGAAGTAGGATGATTCATTCTCATTTATGGTGGTATTAATAGGTGTATTCTACGTGATATCTGATAAATTCAAAACAATATGCTTACTTTTGCATTGAATATGGAAAGGCTAAAGAATATACATCCAGGAGGTATCCTAAAAGAGGAGTTTTTAATTCCATTGAAGATTTCGGCAACTAAGCTTTCAAAAGATGTTGAAATACCTCAAACACGTATTTGTCAAATTATCAAGGGAAAACTTAGGATTACCGCAGATATGGCATTGAGACTAAGTTCTTATTTTGGAAATTCAGCAAAATTCTGGCTTGGATTGCAGGATGATTTTGACAAAGAAGAAAAAGCCTATAAATAAAACAAGTTCAAATAAAAACATCAGATATTTATTTTAAAATAATGTCCGATAAAATAACTATAAATATATAAACTTTCCCATGACAAAAATAAAAGTAGGCGTAATAGGTGGCGCAGGATATACCGCCGGAGAATTGTTGAGGATCATGATCAACCATCCGAATGTGGAAATCGGGTTTGTAAACAGTACCAGCAATGCCGGCAACCCGGTGACCGATGTACACAGCGGATTGATTGGTGAAACCGACCTGGTATTTACCTCCGGACTACCCTTCAACGAAGTAGATGCCCTGTTCCTTTGCTCGGCACATGGGGACAGCAAGAAGTTTATGGACAATAACGATATTCCTGCTTCGATGAAGATTATCGACCTGTCCACCGACTATCGCGCTAAAAGTCCGAGCCATGACTTTGTATACGGCTTGCCGGAACTGAACCGGGATGAAATACGAAAAGCTACGCGCATTGCCAATCCGGGATGCTTTGCCACAGCCATTCAACTGGCCATCTTTCCACTGGCCGCAGCAGGCGTATTGACCGATGAGATACATGTGAATGCGATTACAGGTTCTACCGGCGCAGGTGTAAAACCGTCGGATACGTCCCATTTCAGCTGGAGGAATAACAACATATCCATGTATAAAGCATTTGATCATCAACATCTGGGAGAAATAGGACAATCACTCCGCCAACTGCAACCGGGATTCCAAAAAGCCGTGAACTTCATTCCGGTACGTGGAAATTTTGCCCGCGGCATTTATGCAACTACATATACCCATTGCACCTTACCGCTGGAAGAAGCAAAGAAATTGTACGTTAACTTTTACAAGGACAGTGCTTTTACCTTTGTGGTTGATAAAAATCCCGATCTGAAGCAGGTGGTGAATACCAACAAAGGGTTGGTGTACCTTGAAAAACACGGCGACAAACTATTGATCGTATCAATGATTGATAATTTGCTCAAGGGAGCATCGGGTCAGGCAGTACAAAACATGAATTTGATGTTTGGATTGGATGAGACAACCGGATTAAGACTCAAAGCCACCGGATTTTAATCAAAAGAAATAGGACTGTGCTTAAAAGAAGGCGAGAAATATGTTAACAGCCATAAAAAAACATCGGTTTTAAGCTCAAAAACATGCGAAAAGAATAAAAATATGTTATATAACACATTTTTAACACAAATAATTTGGATAATGCTTGCACGGAATTTAAAAACGCCGTATCTTTGCATCGTGATTTTTTCATAGTATTAGATTTAAGGTTAACAAAGATTGGTAGTCAGGCGTGACTACCTTTCGCGTTTTTAAGAGGTTTGATTATCAACAGTGCATGACTCCCTTAATTTTAATTTCATTCAATAGCCATAAAGATTTTCAAGATATATAAAACGAGTTCGTGGTTTATTCCCGGTCTCGTTTTTTTGTATGTACCTTTCAGTAGCAATTGTCCATTGATTTGCCTATAAAACAAATGGATTATTGTAAAAAGTAGTTGCCAGATGTGTTAACAGCCATAAAAACAGAGGTTTTATGCTTAAAAACATACGAAGAAAATTAAATATATGTTATATAACATACTTTTAACACAAATAATCAGGATAATGCTTGCATGGAATTTAAAAACGCCGTATCTTTGCATCGTGATTTTTTCATAGTATTAGATTTAAGGTTAACAAAGATTGGTAGTCAAGCGTGACTACCTTTCGCGTTTTTATAAGGTTCCTTGCTGATAACCATTTAATCACCCCTGTTTACGCCATTCTATCAAAATTACGATATAAAGAGAGTTCTGAATTGTTTCAGGACTCTCTATTTTTTTTTGCAATGAGACTTTCTTTTGACTACTTTTGACAAAAAAAATAAAACCAAATATGAAAAATAAGAGTGTACAAACCGAAATTGACGCGTGTTACCTGTATCGCAAACTAGCGGAACATGAATCGGATGAAACGGTCGCCAATGTATTCCGTCAGATGAGCGAGATAGAACAAAGCCATGCAGAAGCATTTGCGAGGAAGTTAAACATTCCGACTGAAAATTTAATCAAACCTTCATGGCGGGCACACACATTAATCATTATCGGGAATATATTCGGGTACGACAAGGTGTTGAATTCCTTAATGGATACTGAGAAAAGCCTGTCTAATGCCATTATTTCGATCAAAGAAAAAAACAAACAGGAAATTACAGGCAGCGAAACCAACCATGTAAAAATACTATGGTCGATACTTGAAAAAGAGAAAAAAATAAACGGTCCACAACTGGCTAAATTCGAAACAGGGCACCATACAGGCGGTGGGAATGCCATTCGCGCTGCCGTACTTGGAGGGAATGACGGGTTGGTGTCAATCTTTAGTCTGCTAATGGGAATTGCCGGAGCCACAGGAGGCAATCATGCTGTCCTGCTTGCCGGAATTGCCGGGTTACTGGCCGGAGCTTTGTCTATGGCACTTGGGGAATGGATATCTGTGAAAAGCTCGCAGGAACTTTATGAGAATCAAATGGCCATTGAAATGGACGAAATAGAGAACAACCCGGAAGGCGAACAAAAAGAACTGGTGCTGATTTATATGGCAAAAGGAATTCCTGAAGAACACGCCCAGAATATGGCCGCTGATATTATGAAAGACAAAACCCATGCCCATGAGGTATTGGTGAAGGAGGAACTTGGCATAAATCCCGAAGAATTAAAAGGCTCAGCCGTCGAAGCTGCAATCTATTCATTTATGATGTTTACCATAGGGGGAATTATACCGGTTATACCATTTATTTTTACGACCGGCATCCACGCAATTATACTTAGCGTAATACTGAGCACATTCGGGTTATTTATCATCGGAGGAGCTATAACACTGTTTACCGGCAAAAATCTTTGGTATTCAGGATTCCGCCAGATACTTTTCGGACTTGCTGCTGCGGCTATTACCTTTGGGATTGGAAAAATCATTGGAGTTGCTATTGGATAACTTACATTTAACAGAGATAAAAACGATTAACTTTTAAGGTATGAAAGAATAAATAAAGAGATAGAATGAACTTTTGCTGCCAATTATCAATTATAGAAGCAGATCTCATATAACTTAATCAATTAACTGTTTTTTAACGTTTTATTATTATGTTTTCAACCAGCCATTTGCATCCACTGTTAGTGCACTTTCCGATAGCGTTAGTAATTTTCGGGTTCATTGCCGAACTTGCATATCTGTTTTTTAAAAGGCAAGTGAATTTAAGTACAATGGGTTATTACCTTTTGCTTGCTGGCACGCTTGCAGCCTTGGCGGCATGGATAACAGGAAGTTTCTTTACCTCGGAAATGGATGGGGCTGCCGGTAGAATAAAAGAGACTCACGAACTGTTTGCCACCATCACACTCGTGCTATTAGCAATCACTTCTATTCTGCGAACGGCATTGTTGGTTTATAAAATTGAAAATTCATCCTTAAAAGCTCTTTCATTTCTACTATATGCATTAGCAGCAGTTTCAGTAAGCATTACCGGATATTTAGGCGGATCGCTCGTCTACAATTACATGCTGGGGCTAAACTAATGATTAAAAGCCATATATTATTTAATAAATATTTGGGTATTTGTTTGAACAGACAATAGTCAAGAAAACTGACAACCGGGAACAAAACAGGTCATATAGTTTCAATTCATAATCTGTTTTACCGTAATGAATCATCATCGGTCACTTTACAAATGTGCCGATATACATTTATTTCCAGTTTCAGCATTAAAAGAAACCAAATAGTTATATACTTAACACGTTTACAATAAAGGCCATAATCCATTATTCTAACATAAATTAAAATATATCATAGAAAAATTTGATAATTCAAATAAAAAGAGTACTTTTGCAGCTACAAAATAGCGCGGAGTGGAGCAGTGGTAGCTCGTTGGGCTCATAACCCAAAGGTCGTTCGTTCGAGTCGGGCCTCCGCAACTACAAAGAATTCATGATTAAGTTCATGGATTCTTTTTTTTTATTCATTGATCACGAATCCTGCAACTTAACAGCGATCTTTCAAGTTACAGATTTGGAATCAAGAAAATTAACTGAAAGAAAGTTTGCTTTACAACATTTTGTAAGTAATCTAAGCTATGATGGTCATTTTTTTATGTTTGTAATAAAAAAAATGCTATATTTGCACCTCGTTAAAAAAATCGAAATAACTAATGTCTTATCTTAAATAAATTTTCCATGCAAAACAAAGGACTTGTCAGACTTTTTGCAGTCGCACTAACTTTAGTGTGTATATTTTATCTATCATTTAGCGTTGTAACTAATTCATACAACAAAAAGGCTAAAGAATACGCCCTCGGAGATAAAATGAAAGAATTCAATTATTTGGATTCTATTGCCAGCGAAAAAGTGTGGTTAGGCTACACTCTTAAAGAATGTCGCGAAAAAGAAATTAACCTTGGTCTCGACTTAAAAGGAGGAATGAACGTCACACTGGAAGTATCGGTACCCGATATTATTCGTTCATTATCTGACTTTAACTCGAATCCAAACTTCAATCAAGCATTAGCCAATGCTACTGAGCTCCAAAAGACTAACAGTCAGAGATCATTTATTGATTTGTTTGTTGAATCGTATACAAAATTAGATCCACAAGCTAAGCTGGCCACCATATTTAGTACGTTTGAATTGAAAGATAAGATCTCGTTAACCACTTCGAATGCAGATGTTGTCAAAGTCTTAAAAGTTGAGGTTGACGGTGCCATTGCCAATTCATTCAATGTATTACGCCAACGTATTGACCGTTTCGGGGTTGTTCAACCGAATATTCAAAAACTGGGGAATGGACGAATCCTTATTGAACTTCCAGGTATTAAAGAACCGGAACGCGTTCGTAAATTGCTTCAGGGTTCTGCCAATCTGGAATTTTGGGAAACTTATGACCTAAGTGAAATCATTAATAACATCGGCGAAGCCAATAAGATTCTTGCATCCTTGAATGCCACGGGAAGCAGTGCTACTTTAGCCGTAAAAGATACAACAGCTGCCAAGGCTGTTGAAGTCAAAAAGGCGAAAGCAATCTCTGATGTTGATAGCCTTAAAGCTGCTCTGGCAAAGAAGACAGCCAATGCCAATGCAACCGATTCCACCAAAGCGACTGAAAAGAGCCGCAAGCAGAATCCATTGTTTGCCATTCTTCAGATTAATGCGCAGGGAGGACAAGTTGCCCGCGGTCCTGTTGTAGGTTTAGCTCAAAGCAAAGATACTGCACAAGTAAACGCCTATTTAAATACAAAACAGGTAAAAGAAACATTACCTCGTGATTTAGGGTTCAGATGGGGAGTTAAAGCAATTGATAAAAAAGGAGAGATATTTCAGCTATATGCCATCAAGATAACAAATCGTGATGGACGTGCCCCACTGGGTGGTGATGTTATCACCGATGCCCGTGCCGACTTTAGCCAGACTTCTGCGTATGCCAATGTGAGTATGTCAATGAATGCTGAAGGCTCAAAAACCTGGGCCCGTATGACCAAGGACAACATAAATAAATCTATTGCTATCGTCTTAGACGGTTACGTTTATTCAGCCCCAACTGTAAATGTCGAAATTACCGGTGGTAGTTCCCAAATTACCGGAAACTTCACCGTAGAAGAAGCAAAGGATTTAGCCAACACATTAAAATCAGGTAAAATGCCTGCTCCGGCACGTATCGTACAGGAAGATATTGTAGGTCCTTCGTTAGGTCAGACAGCTATTAATAATGGTTTATGGTCATTTATCATTGCCTTCTTGCTGGTACTGGTATACATGGTATTCTATTACGGGCTTATTCCCGGATTGATTGCTGATATCGCCTTATTTGCCAACGTATTCTTCCTAATGGGTATTCTTGCTTCATTCGGGTCTGTGCTTACATTGCCGGGTATAGCGGGTATAGTGCTCACCATGGGTATGGCTGTAGATGCGAACGTACTGATCTATGAGCGTATTCGTGAAGAAATGCGACATGGCAAGAACATGCGGGCGGCTATCAAGGAAGGTTTTAAACATGCCTTGAACGCAATTATTGACTCGAATGTTACAACCCTGATTACGGGTATAGTTTTGGTTATATTCGGACAGGGACCTATCAAAGGCTTCGGGGTTACCTTAAGCTTTGGTATCTTAACAACCTTTATTACTGCTGTATTCCTTACACGTTATATGGTAGAAGCCTATGCTGCTCGTGAAACAGCAAAAGAATTGCCTTTCCATACTAAGATTTCAGAACATTTTTTACAAAATACGAATATCAATTTCATGAAAATCCGTAAAACCATGTACATTTTATCCGGGATTATGTTCCTGATAAGCTTTGTATCATTTGGAGTCCGCGGATTTAGTTTAGGAATTGACTTTACCGGTGGTCGTAATTATGTGGTAGCTTTTGAAAAGCCTGTAAAAACTGAAGATGTCAAAAAGTTATTGAAAGATGCCTTTGAAGGTGACATGCCACAGGTGATTACTATTGGTACCGAAAACCAGGTTCGTATTTCTACGAAATATAAAATTCAGGAAAATGGAACGAATATTGATAATGAAATCGAAGCCAAGCTTTATACAAGCTTGAAACCAATGTTGAACAGCAACGTAACGGAAGCCCAGTTTATAAAAGAGAATATCAAGAGTTCCTCGAAAGTAGGGCCAGCAGTTGCCGACGATATTAAACGATCTGCCGTATGGGCTGTTTTGCTTGCGATCCTAGGGATCGGGTTGTATATCATGATTCGTTTCCGCGAATGGGGATATACTCTTGGAGCAATTGTCTCGCTGGCACATGATGTGGTTATTACCATGGGACTGTTCTCATTATTCTACGGTCTGCTGCCATTCTCCATGGAAATCGACCAGTCGTTTATTGCGGCAATCCTGACAGTGCTTGGATATTCTATCAATGATACAGTAATCAACTACGACAGGATACGTGAAAACGTAGGTCTGTTCCCGAAACGTGACAGGGTGAATATTATCAATGATTCCGTGAATCAGATGTTGGGACGTACTTTCAGCACCACCTTTACGGTAATCATCACATTACTTGCCATGTTTATTTTCGGTGGTGACTCTATCCGTGGATTTATCTTCGCCATGTTATTCGGTATCTTTATCGGAACTTATTCTTCAGTATTTATTGCCTCTCCAATCACAGTGGAAATGGATAAACTGATGCGTATCAGAAAAAGCAAAAAAGTAGAACTCAAAAAATAATTCATAGTAATACGTTTTATAAAAGCCGAAAAAGCCTTGCTGATAATTTCAGTAAGGCTTTTTTGTTGCCTTTACAAGTCATTCCAACTACTAAAAACAGATAAGCGTGAATTTATTTTGCCATGTCAAAGAACTTTCCGTAATTTGTAATCGGAAACCTTAAACCTGATGAATTGTAAATCAACCTCGCTACAATGAAACTATCGTTACGAAAGTATTTACTTCTTATTCTGATTTTCTGTTCTGCTTTCACCTTAGGGCAGGAATTCACTCCCATTGTCAGCCAGTTTACCAAAAAAGATTATAATGCATCCAATCAGAACTGGGCAATTGGCCAGAGCAAAGATGGCATCATGTATTTTGGAAATAACCAGGGATTGTTGGAATTTGACGGAACAATCTGGCAAATGCATCACATAGCCGAGAACAAAATTGTCCGATCTTTGCTGGTTGGTAAAGACAGTCGGATTTATACAGGTTCTTTTGAAGAATTCGGGTTCTTCGAAAAAAGTATTTCTGGTCAGTTGGTTTACCATTCGCTTTCTGCAAAACTGAAGAAGTACACCATGCAGAACGACGAAATATGGAATATCCTTGATCTTAACGGCACCATTATTTTTCAATCCTTCACCTCTTATTTTACCTACCAAAACGGGGTAGTAACCGGAGTCCGCTGCCCGTTGACCTTTCTTTTCTTCAACATCTACAACAAGAAAATCTATACCCACACCGAACAGTTCGGGTTAACCTTCTTA
>Ga0302213_1000999_pt1 | contig 14235 bp, 7 predicted proteins | sample II_Fen_N1_2_FD_194583 | JGI IMG/M metagenome (GOLD analysis project Ga0302213, IMG submission 194583) | Peat permafrost microbial communities from Stordalen Mire near Abisko, Sweden - II_Fen_N1_1 | ecosystem: Environmental > Terrestrial > Soil > Wetlands > Permafrost | place: Sweden: Abisko... | reverse complement strand
CAAACTGATTCGGTTACAGTATTCAATCAAGCTATTTTAACAGGAAAGTCAAGTCTTGGTTTAATTAACATGTTATCCGATGCTAACATTGCAACACGTCCGTATGACCCAACTAAAGCCGTTATTCCAATTGTTGACTTATTTATTCCAGATGGATTCTCTCCAAATGGAGATGGTATTAACGACAACTTTGTAATTCCTCATACCACATCATTGAAAATAGAATTTGAAGTTTATAACCGATGGGGAAATTTGGTTTACAAAAGCGACGATTATAAAGATGATTGGGATGGAAAAGGAATGGGAAAACTACTTGGACAAGACTTACCTAATGGAACCTATTTCTGTTCATGTAAGGCAATAGTAATTTCAACCGGAGAAGTTGTTAATAATGGAGTTAAGTATATAACCTTACGTAGATAAAATCTCTAATAATCTCCCCATTCTGATTTCAAAATATTATTAGAAAGGGGAGATTAAAAGAAATATCTCAAATTAGAATTCGAACAAAAGAATACTTTTTTATTCAGGAAAAGATATAAATAAATTAAACGCATGGTAATGTCAAGAAAGATTATTTCCAACTTATTTTTTAAACAAACTATTACTAAGTCTCAGTTGATATTGTTTGTTTGTATGTTGTTTTTGACTGTTAATTCGGTTAATGCGCAGCAAGAACCCATGTACTCACAATACATGTTTAATATGGTTCAGATGAATCCTGCTTATGCGGGTAATAGAGCGGTAGATAATATAACAGCTATGTATCGTAAACAATGGGTTGGGATTGAAGGAGCACCTTCAACAGGAACCATATCGTGGGATAGACGTGAAGATGCCAGTAATATTGGCTATGGTTTACAAATTTACAATGATAACATTGGTATAGAAAAAACCATAGGAGTTCAGGGATTTTACTCTTACAGAATTCCTTTTAAAAATGCATCATTAGCTTTAGGACTAAGTGCTGGAGTTTTGAATTATCGGGCAGCATATTCAACTGTAATTACTACTATGGGAGGTGATCCATTGTTTTCGGAAGATATTAATGGTTTTCGTCCAACTGCTGGTGTTGGAGCATTATATGCAACAGAACATTGGTATGCTGGTTTCTCAATTCCAGCTTTGCTACAAACAAAAATTTCTCAGAGTAATGTACAAATTACTACTGGTGCCTCTAACCATTATTTCCTGACTGGTGGTTATATTTTTGATGTTTCGCCGGATTTAAAATTAAAGCCATCTTTGCTGCTTAAAAGTGTTCAGGGAGCTCCCTTACAATTCGATATCAACATGAATGCCTGGATTCAAGATATTATTGGTTTAGGTGTAAGTTATCGTACTGGTGATTCATTTGTAGGTATGTTTGAGATACAAATAACACCTGTATTACGACTTGGTTATGCATATGATTATGTTATATCCAATCTGAAAACCTACTCAAAAGGTACCCATGAACTTATGTTAAGATATGAATTTGGAGGTACAAAAACTCAACGTGTCTTATCCCCTCGTTATTATTAAGTTTCGCAAATTTATTTTTTTGATAAATAAAAATAATTAGTACTACAAAAATGAAGCTAACAACTATAAAACCAATTGTTTTTGGACTCTTTTTCTCATTGTTCTTAATTAATAGCGGTACGCTAAGTTCACAAAATTCAGGCAATAAAGTTGCTGCGTCAATTGTGTTGAGTAAGGCAGATTTGTCTTATCAGGACTTAAAATATGCAATTGCAGCTGATTATTACGAATCTTATTTGCAAGGTGAAATAAGTCCGGCAAAAGAGGTGCTCTTAAAACTTGCCGATTGTTATTGGCAAATGAGAAAATATGAAGATGCTTTGCGTCTATATAAACGTATTTATCCTGCTGCTGACCCTGCTGCAAGTGAGAAAGAACATTTTCGTATTGGTGAACTGTTTGCTCGTTTTGGGCAATACTCACAGGCATCCGAATGGCTTATAGGGGTTAATGGATTTGCTTCAAAGGCAAATACCTATGCCGCAAATGATCAGCTTAATACTATGAAACGAGATTCATTAAGATGGAAAGTTCAGTATGTTGATATTAATACTCCATATCGTGAATTTTCTCCTTTTGTGTCGAACAAAACTTTGTTTTTCAGCAGCAATAAACCACTTGCAGTAAAAACAAAAGCTTTTGGTTGGGATGGAAATAATTTTGCCCGACTTTGGCAAATCCCTGTTTCAAGTATTGATAGTGCAATGGCATATACAGTTGATAATGATACTGCTAATAAACTTCTCTCAAACAAAATAGCAAAAAATATAGCGGATGTTTATGAATGTGGCGACACAAAGTCTAACGTCAATATCAAACGTACTCTTGCTAAACAATCTTATCTGAAAGCTGATACCAACTTAATTGGTTCAATTGTACCCGGGCTCAATACAGTTAAATTTAATGCAGGTGCTATTTCTGTTGATAATAATAATCATTTCTATTTTTCATCTAATTACGATAAACCGGATAAAAATGGTATTAATCGTATTCGTTTAATGGAGGGACTTAAAACTGAATTAGGTGTTACAACCATAAAAGCGCTACCTTTTGGAGACCCTAATTCTTATTCGGTAATGCATCCGGCAATCAATTCTGACGGAACTATACTTGTATTCAGTAGCAATAAACCAAACGGTAAAGGTGGTTACGACCTATATTATTCGCAACGTAAAGATTTGAATCAACCATGGGATTCGATAAAGGCACTTAGTGATAAAATAAATACCGGTGGTAATGAAGTATTTCCAAGTATTGCAACTAATGGAGACTTGTATTTTAGTAGTGATGCAATTCCCGGATTAGGAGGATTGGATATTTTTAAAATGTCTTTAAATGATGCAATTGTTGGAAATTCGGACCCAATACACTTAAGCTACCCAATAAATAGTACTTCCGATGATTTTGGTTGGACTCAAAAAGATAGTTTGGGTCAAAAAGGTTTTTTTACTTCCGACAGGTTTAATAACGACGATAATATTTATAGTTTTGCTTACGTTGAACCTCTAAAACCTCTTGGAAAGTATTTTCTGAAGGGCCGTGTGTTGGATGAAATATCCAGAATGCCATTAAAAGGTGCAACCGTTTTCTTATACAATAAAGAAACAGAAAAGATATTGGTAACAAAAACAGATGAAAATGGAAACTATACTTATTCACTAACAAAGTCGGCTGAGGTAGTTCTTAAAGCAGTGGAGAAAGAGCATTCTAACAACTGTTTCGCTACGCAATTTGAAGTAAGACCAGTATTTAAGGACACACTTATTACTCCGCGCGATTTGCTATTGGGACGTTTTAAAGTAGGCTATAAATGGAAATTGGACAATATACATTACAATTTTGATAAATTCTTCATTCGTGCTGATGCGCGTCCAATTTTGGATAGTGTATTGAGGGTATTGAATACATATCCTAGTAATGTTGAATTAAGTTCACATACCGATAGTAGAGGTTCAATTAGGTATAACGACAGGTTGTCACAACATCGTGCAGATGCAGCTGTTGAATACCTGATTAAGAGTGGAATAAATCCAAAACGTATCACAGCCAAAGGTTATGGCGAACGTCAGTTGTTAAACAAATGTGCTGATGGTGTAAAGTGCTCTGAAGAAGAACATCAAGCCAACCGACGTACTGAGGTAAAAATTACCGGATTGACAGAAGAAGGAACAAATCTTGAAATAAATCCGGATAAATTTGTTGATGGGCAGGAAATTGAAAAATCGGCATTACCTAATGGTTTTTTTGATAAATGTAAATAATAAGAGGCAACACTAAATGAAATCATTTTTTTAGAGCCTATCATTTTTTAGTGTAATTAATTATGAAAATTAGAATTTATTCCATATTATTATTCTTATGTATTGTTTCAGCTCTTTATGCTGTTCCTGCAAAACCGGGTATGTCAAAAATCACTCAACCTGATGGTTATCAGTTAGCAACACTGCAACGGGGTGACGAAACGTTTCATTATCGGACTACAACCGACCAATACGTTTTGCTTCAAGATGTGCAGGGGTATTTTGTTTATGCACAACAAGGCAATAATGGAGAATTGGTTGCTTCAGAAATAAGGGCGCATAATATGAATGAAAGAAGTGAACAGGAAATCGCTTTTTTGCAGACAATTAAACCAAACTTGCCTTTCGGAACTGTTATAAGACAAAGCGTAAAATTAAAGCTTTTGAACAAAAAAGCTCAAAGTAGCCGAAGGAAAGTTGAAGGAGAAAAATCGAAAATTAACCCACATTATTTAGTAATTTTAGTTGAGTTTTCAGATAATAGTTTTGCTGCAAGCGATGATAATGCACGCTTTACTGCTCAATTAAATGGCGATAATTATACTACCGATGGTGCCACTGGTAGTGCAAAAAAGTATTTTACCGACAATTCTATGGGTAGTTTTTCTCCTACATTTGATGTATATGGTCCGGTTAAACTTGATAATCCTATGGCTTATTATGGAGGTAATGATGCCAGCGGTAACGATATGTATCCCGATAAAATGGTTTCGGAAGCTTGCCAAAAGTTAGACGGCAGTATAGATTTCTCGAACTACGATGCGAATAATGATGGATCGGTGGATAATGTATTTGTAATATATGCCGGATACGGAGAAGCATCTGGAGGTACTAAAAATACTATTTGGCCTCATGCAGGTGGTGTTTATGACAATGTTTTATTAGATGGTGTGTTGTTGGATGGTTATGGTTGTACATGCGAATTGCAAGAAAGTGGAATTATTGATGGTATCGGAACTATGTGCCATGAATTCACACACGTTATCGGACTTCCGGATTTTTATGATACCGATTATGCTACAAATGGAGAAGCATATGGAACTCAGTCATGGGATTTGATGGGAGGTGGAAATTACAACAACTATAGTATGACACCTCCTTATTATACGGCCATAGAAAGACAAATGATGGGTTGGGGAACTCCTACTATGCTGACATCTGGAAACTATGCACTTGCACCTGTAAGTACAAATCAGTTTTTTAGAATTGACACTCCTACTCCAAATGAGTATTATTTATTTGAAAACCGTCAACAATCTGGTTGGGATTATTTTATATCAGGGCATGGAATGTTGGTTTACCATGTTGACAAAACGTCAGTCTACCAGTCATATTGGGACGATAATAAAATTAATGCCTATTCAGCTCATCCATGTATGGAAATTGTGCCTGCCGGAGGAACATTTGCAATAGGTTCTGAAAGTTCACAACCATTTCCAGGAACAAGCTCAAACGACCGTATTACAGACTTTACAACTATCAACCTTAAATCGTGGTCAGGTGCTAGTCTAGGAAAAGGACTTGTCAACATTATTGAAGCAGGTGACCAAGTTTCTTTTTTAATGCTAAACACCGCTGATTTATTGCTGGTAGAAGCTGTTGATGCCACTAATATTAACACTACTTCTTTTACAGCCAACTGGACAGCTACAAATAGCAATAATACAAAGCTAAATGTATATCAAAAAACTTCCGTTGGAAACAGTTCTCAAGACTTTTCAACCATTCCGTCTTCACCATGGGAAAGTGTAAATGTAAAAACTTCTAGTTCTACTTTTTCAACTAATTCGGCACGGTTCTATATAGATGCTGCTTACTTGATTTCGGAACAATATCCTGATGCTATTAGCAATATTTCATTTTCGATAAAAACATATGCAGCTGGTGATGGATGTACCTCTACCCTTAATATATTAGCTTCTACAGATAAGTCTTCATGGGAATTGCTCAAAACATGTACATCAAGTTCAGATGCAGCAATAGTTACAGTACCAGTCGATCTAACAAAAAATTATCGTTATTTCAAATTCGTTTTTAATAAAACCGATTTGGATATTTGCGTAGATGATATTAATATTACTTATGGTGGTGTAAAAACATATACATTGCAAAATACGAATGTAACAGCTGCTACAACATACAATGTTACTGGCTTAAATATAGGACAGAAATATTTTTTCACATTAAATGCTGCCAATACAAATGAAACTGCCGTATCTAACGAAATACAAGTACAATTAAGTTCCATAGCAACCGATTATAATACTATATCAAAAAACAGATATAAAATATCAGCATTTAATCATACAATAAATGTCATCTCACCAGACATTACAACTTTAAGAATATATAATGAAATAGGGCAACTTGTTACTTGCAAACAATTGCAAGTTGGCAACAATCAGATACCTGTTTCAACAACTGGAATATACATTGTAAGAATGTCTGATAGTTTTATGAAACTAATTGTAGAATAAAATATAGTTAATTAATTATTGAGTTTTTTACAGTTCATCAAATAGCTCTTTTTTTTAGCGAAACTATTATAATTGAATTAATTGTGATAATAGATGAATTTTTAGCAGGAAAACCGTTTACAATCAAAAATTTACCTTATGATCAAATAAAGTATTGTAAATCTGATGAAAAACTAATATATTTTATTAACAACCAAGTTATTTATCAATCAGGAGTTATTTTTTCTAATAAGAATACTGTATTTTCAGTTCTTTTACCTTTGTTTGGATTGATTCAGTGTTTAACAATTCCTTATTCTTATTGTGAGGAGGTGACAGATCGTATTGTAATTTAAACTAGAAGTATAGGTGATATTTTCTAAAATATTCATTATCTTTGAGTATATTATGGTGTTCAATATCCTAAATGTTAAGCATATCACCGATTATATCTTCAATTTGATCTAAGAATATATATTAATATAAAAATGTTCTGGAATTCCAGAACATTTTTATAATTATCAAATAACAAGTCTTTACCTGCAAAAATTTATGAAACATAAAATCATATTTTATTTTCTGATAATCTTTGAACTTATTCTTACGAAATCTGTCCTTGCTGTTCCAGCATATCCCGGACCTATTAAGTATACCCAACCCGATGGTTCGGTGATTACAGTTCAACTCAAAGGAGATGAAAGAGTTCATTGGGCCGAAAGCTCAGATGGTTACACCCTGCTAAGCAATGGAAAAAATGGTTGGGAATACGCAGTTACTAACGAAGCTGGTGATTTGAAGGTTTCGGGTGTCTTGGCTCGTGAGGTGAACAAACGAACTGTAGGAGAACTAAAATTACTTCAAAGAGTAGAAAAAAGAAATCGCTTCAGCCAAAAGCAGGTAAACATGCTAAAGTCGGTTTGGGAAGTAAAAAATGGTTCGGATAAACTGATTGGCACAAGTAATTTTTTCAAACCAAACGCAGTTAAGTCGTCAAATAATGATGGACGACAAAAAGTATTCTCTCCAAATGGAACGAAGAAACTGTTGATGATTCTGATTCAGTATCCAGATAAAGCATTTACTTTCACAAAAAATGACTTTACCAATTTAACGAATACTCAGAATTACAATTTAAATGGTGCTCATGGGAGTGTAAGAGATTATTTTCGAGAGCAATCCTATTGGACTTTAGATCCTAACAAAGGATTTGATGTCGCTACTACCGTGGTAGGTATTTATACTGCAAAATATAATATGGATTATTACGGTGCTGATGCCGCAGATGGTTCACATGATCCCAATTCAAACGAGTTGATGCTAGAAGCTGTACAAGATGCAGATCCTGATGTTGACTTTACTCAGTACGATAATGATGGAGATGGCTCTGTAGATGGTGTTTATATCGTTTACGCTGGTTACGGACAGGCTTCAAGTGGTATTGCCAATACAATATGGCCTCATGCAGGTGGTATTTCAGGTCAAACTTTTGATGGAAAAACAGTTTCAAAATATTCTTGCTCTAATGAATTGAATTCGGACGGTTCTTTGACCGGAATTGGTGTTATCTGCCACGAATTTGGTCATGTGTGTGGAGCACCCGACTATTATGATACTGATTATGACACCGGAGGTCAGTTTCCCGGTACCGGTGATTGGGATATTATGTGCGGTGGATGCTACAATGGGTTTCCTTCTAACTCTGGAAATGTACCATCACATTTTAATCCGCTCGAGAAAATTAAGGCAGGATGGATAACACCATTTGTCTTATCTACAACAAGTTCAATTGCCAGTATACCTGATATAACAACATCTCCAGTAGTATATAAATATAATACGGCAACTGCAAATGAATATTATTTATTAGAAAACCGACAACAAACAGGTTTTAATAGCTATTGTCCCAGTCATGGTTTAATGATTTATCATTATAGTCAATCCTATTGGAATGCAACAAAAAACAAGACAGCACCTCAGGGCTTTTATCTAGTTTGTGCAAATAATACAACAAATCCTACTACGATATCAGATGGATCTAGTTATGGAGATATTAATAGTGTAGCATGTCCTTTTCCTGGGTCTTCTGGTAAAACTGCCTTTTACGATACAGGTATGCCCAGTTCAAAATCTTGGTCGGGAGCTAATACAGGTCTTCCACTTACCAACATTAAAGAGAATGTAGATGGAACTATTAGTTTAAATATGTCAGCTATAACAACCTGTTCTTCTGCTCCTACGTCACAAGCCTCAGCATTGACTGTTACTCCGGTTACCTACAATACCATGAATTTTTCGTGGACTAGAGGCACTGGTGATAAAGTAATTATTGTCGCAAGAGAGGGTAGTGCGGTAGATTTTGATCCATTAAGCGGAACAAATTATACTGCCAATGCCAACTTTAAATCGGGAGATGAGGTTGGTTCCGGGAACTATGTAGTCTATAATGGAACAGGTACTTCTGCTAGTTTAACCGGACTAAGTGGAGGAACCACCTATTACTTTTCGGTGTATGAATATAATAATACAGATGCTTGTTATCTAAATCCAGCATTAACGGGTGCAGGAACCACCAATTGTACTATTGATGCTGCTACGTTTACTGAAAGCTTTGAAAGAAGTTCTTTTGGTTGTTGGACACTAACTGATAACACCGGTCAGGGTAATTGGAAAATAGGAACAACTACAAACACTAACTTACCACCAAACCTTAACGGCAATTATGCTTATTTTAAAGGAGAGTACGCAGTTGCCCATAGCTATAATGCAGACCTTATTTCTCCAACATTCGATCTTTCGACCTATACTGGTGTCTCATTAGAGTTTAAACATCATTTTGATGCCAGTAACTCATATCCATCTACTGGAACTGTTTACTACAGCATTAATAATGGTGATACATGGAATTCACTTGCGACATACACTTCTGACCAAAATAATGCTACGGTTTCTCTAAATTTGCCAGTCGCTGTAGGTCGGTCTCAGGTAAAATTTAAATGGAACTATAGTTGCTCACCCACAGGTGCTTTTATGTGGGCTGTTGATGATATTCAGGTTAAGGATGTTCCTGAAAATCCATCTTCAGTTACTGCTACTGCTACAAGTTCGAGCCAGATTAATCTGAGTTGGACCAAAAACAGTTTAAGTAATGATGTAATTATTGCGTATTCACCTACCAATATCTTTGGAACTCCAGTGAATGGTACTACATATTCTGAAGGAACGAGTCTTTCTGGAGGAGGAACTGTATTGTACAAAGGTAGTCTTACTACTTTTAATCACACAGGACTAAATGCAAGCACAACTTATTATTACAAAATATGGTCGGTTAGTGCAACAAACAAGTACTCTGCAGGATTGACACCTGTCAGTGAAACGACAGATTGTAGTGCAATCAACACACTTCCGTTTGAAGAAAACTTTACGGCCGGCACACTACCAAGTTGCTGGAAAGCAAAAGATAATTCAGGACAGGGTAATTGGCAATTTGGAACAACGTCAAATGTGAATTACACTCCTGCCTTGACAGGTAGCTACGCTTATTTTAAAAGTACGTATGGTGTTGCCCACAATTATAATGCTGACCTTATATCGCCAACGTTCGACTTCTCAATTTATGGTGGTGTTGCGCTCAGTTTCACACATCTATTTGATGCTAGTGGTAGCTACCCATCTACCGGAACTGTTTATTATAGTATTGATAATGGCGTGACATGGAATTCATTGGCTACTTATACAAGTGATTCTTCAAATCCACAAGTTGTTACTTTAGGAATATGTGCTGTTGCAGGGCAATCAAATGTAAAATTTAAATGGACATATACATGCTCTCCTACAGGGGCTTATATGTGGGCGGTAGATGATATAAAAATTGCTGAAACCTCTGGAATATGGAATGGCTCAACAAATACAGATTGGCATACTGCCAGTAACTGGTGTAGTAATACAGTGCCAACCGCCACTACGAATGTAATAATACCAACGGGAGTTACAAATATGCCTTCTATTACAAACACAACGGTGGCAACCTGTAAAGATATTATTTTACAGACGAGTACAACACTTACTATGGCAGCCAATACTGAACTTGATGTAAAAGGGAACTGGAATATGTATGGGAGTATGAATGGCAATACATCTTCATTGGTGAAGTTTAATGGATCTGTTGCTCAAAGTATTGGTGGCTCAACTTATACAATATTCAAAAAACTTAAGATTGATAATACTTCTGGTATGATTTTAAGTACAGAAGCCCGTGTAGATGTAACCCTGGAACTAACTAACGGGCTTATTACAACAACTGGTTCCGGAAAAGTCAATATGTTTGGCGGTTCGGTAACTAGGATAAATGGATGGGTAAATGGTACTCTGCAGAAATATACATGGACAACGACGACTAGTAATATTTATGAAATTGGTGATGCAACTAATTATACACCAGTTACAATAACATTCCCATCGGGAAGTATTACCGGTGGAGGCGGTTTGGCGATGAAAACTACTACTGGCGATCATCCTAATATAGCAACTTCAACACTCAACTCAGCAAAAAGTGTAAACAGATATTGGTCGTTTCCATATAACGGAATAACATTTTCTTCATGTAATATCGTTTTCAACTATCTTTCTGGAGATCTTGATGCTTCGGTTAGTACCGACAACTTACTTGCAGGAAAATATCTTTCTACCGCATGGACTTATCCAACAGTTGGAACAAAAACTTCAACTTCAACTCAGATAATAGGTGTTACTTCTTTGGGCGATTTTGTTTTAGCAGAAGGACCAAAAATTACTGTTTCTACTGGCGGCAACTGGAGCAATGCTGCTACTTGGTCACCAGCTGGAGTACCGGTTGCAACCGACAATATTGTAATAACTTCTCCGGCAACAGTAATAGTAGATGTAAATCCAACAGTGTGTAATGATCTTAGCATTCAGAACGGAGCTATACTAAACGTAGCTCCAGGCAAATCACTTACTGTTAACGGAACTTTTACCAACAATGCCGGTGTTACTGGTTTTGCACTACAAAGCGATGCTAACGGAACCGCTACCTTTAAAAATGCAGGCAGCGTAAATACATCTATTCCAGCAACTGTTCAACAATATCTTGCTACAGGTCGCAACTGGTATGTTTCTACACCGGTAACCGGTGCTACCAGCAATGTATTTGGAGTTGGTTCAACTAATAAATTGGCGTATTACAACGAAACGGCTAATCCACCGGCGTATGTACAAATTACTGATAACGGAACCACACTTATTCCGGGGACAGGATATGTTGCTCTTATTGGTAGTGGTACCGACTATTCCTTTACCGGTACACTTAACGATGGTACAATAACATTGCACCCAAGTCGTACAGGAACGGATGCTGCTAAGCGTGGTTTCAACCTGATTGGAAACCCATACCCTTCGTTCCTCGATTGGAATGCAGTAACCAAAACCAATGTAGGTTCTACAATTTGGTATCGTACAAAAACAACGGGTACTGATATGACTTTCGATACCTACAACGGAACAGTTGGTACGGCTAATGGAGAAAAGGGTACTGTATCGCAGTATATACCGCCTATGCAAGCATTCTGGGTTAGGGTTAATGGCGATGGACAATCGGGAACTCTATTGTTGAATAATAACATGCGTTCACATCAGGATCAGAGTGTAACTACCAACCGACTTCGCACACGTAGTGAAAGCAACGATTTACAGCTTATTCGTCTCAAAGTATCAAACCGTGTAAATTCTGATGAAGCCATCCTTGTTGCCACAAATAATGCTTCAGATGGTATTGACGAAATGGATGCTCCTAAGATGTCGAATCAGAATACGAATATCCCGGAAATTTATACACTGAGTAATAACGAAGAGTTGACTATAAATTGTCAGAATAATTTCAATACAGACAAGGAATTTGCACTTGGTTTCCGTCCGGGTAAAGCAGGTACTTATAGCATTATTGCATCCGAAATAAGCAATTTGAATTCCGACAACAAAATAATTATTGCCGATCAACTGAATACAACTGAAACAACACTTGGTCAGGATGGTATTTATACATTTACTTCGGATGGAACAACGACAAACAATCGCTTTGTTATACGATTTAATTCAAGTTCTATTACTACAGAGAATATAAACACTGAGAATGACAAAGATATTTATGTTTATCAAAATTCAGATAAACAAGTTGTAGTTTCAAGTATTAAGAAAATCCCTTCAAATTCATCTGTATTGGTTTACAATGCTTTGGGGCAGCGGATTATAAATACCCAACTGCATGGCACCAAAACAGTTATTGCGGGAAATTTGTCTTGTGGAGTTTATTTTGTAGAAGTAAAATTGGGGACAACAGTTATTACCCGAAAAGTAGTGTTTAATTAATTCTAAAGTAAGGGAAATTATTATGTCAACATATTTTAAAACAGAAAAACGAAAATATATAATGCCCGAAATTCAAGTTGTTTTACTTGATAATGCAATTTCGCTGGCACTAGCATCTGAGCCTGATGGAGACCCCAATTGGACTAAGGTTATCCATAATTTTAATGACGATCCATTTCACACAAATATGGGCTAGAATAGTATTTTGAATGTAAACTATGAATTATATAAATTAGGCTTATTTCTAGTTCGTTTGCCGTTATCTTCTTTTAAAAGGTGTTATCAAATTCCTTAGAAGACTCATCATTTAAATAATAAATTTCTGTAACTTCGTTGACTGTTAGCATAGGGCAGAATTATAGTTATCTATTTGTATTTAAGCACTATAAATGTAATTATTTTTCTTGTCTTATGCTAACTTTTTAGCAATTTTCTTATGTCGAACTCACGTTAAGTTATATTGCAGGGTATAAAAATTTATTTAGGCAATTCACGTTTTGATATTCGGCAATATATGTTAGCTGTAGAGAGTTTTCCGAATGAAAAGATAATGCGTTCAATGGATTGTTAATTTTGGATGATAATTTGATTGGTATGTCTACCTTCACCATCGCCGTTCAATCCGCTTAAAAGGCTATGATTATAGTCGTGAGGGATTATATTTTGTGACCATTTGTGTGCAAGACAGGAACTGTTTGTTTGGGCTGGTTGAGAACGGTGAAATGGTGTTGAATGATTTTGGGAAAATTGCCCCTGATGAATTGTTGAGAACGAATGATATTATTGTCCATATTACGTATGATATCTCCCGTAGGGGCGAATTGCATTCGCTCAATGATGGAAATGGTAATATCCAAATGGAGACATTTAGTAATGAGGACGAATTCAATTCGCCCCAACAGACGGTGGTTGCGATTGTGTGGAGATATAAATCGGCGGTTACGAAACAATTGAATGTGTTGGGCTTTTCGGGGAAATTGTGGCAACGAAATTATTATGAATATATCATCCGTACCCCCGAAATTGTATGAAGGGATTGATAGTTACATTATTGAAAACCTTCGCGCTGGAAAGAAGACAAATTCTTTTTTTGATTTTTTTGTTCGATAAATTGTGTAAAAGAATGAACATTTAGGTCTTAAAATGTATTGTAGTAGGTACAATTTTGCTTGCGTTTGCTAATGTAGATTGATTAACTGAACAATAAATACAGATTTACGATGGATGGATACGAATCGAATCGCCGCGATTTTTTGAAGAAACTGGGCTTAATAGCTGGAAGTGCTGCACTTTCAGTTACCGGCGTGAACGGTGTTGCGGAATTAATTACCGAAAAGAAAGAGAGTTTTACGCTTACCAAAGAACAAAACTTATTTGCTGAGAAATATGAGAAATGGCTGAAAGAGTTTCATGCTATGGCTAAGTTTCAGGTGAATGACCGTGAGCACCCTGAAAACAACAAGCGACTGATGGCTTTGTCGGAGGAGGCTAAAGTTTGGCAAAAAGACTTGATTGAGCATATGAAGGATGAGAATTTTGCTCGCTATTTTATGGTTTTGACCGAGAAGGTTACG
>Ga0302213_1000997_pt1:0-7500 | contig 14248 bp, 15 predicted proteins | sample II_Fen_N1_2_FD_194583 | JGI IMG/M metagenome (GOLD analysis project Ga0302213, IMG submission 194583) | Peat permafrost microbial communities from Stordalen Mire near Abisko, Sweden - II_Fen_N1_1 | ecosystem: Environmental > Terrestrial > Soil > Wetlands > Permafrost | place: Sweden... | reverse complement strand
TTCGAATTTTCCCTTGAATTGCAAAGGGCACTGATGAAAGGAGAATAAAGTGACTCAGTACTAGAACCGATGCTGCCCAAATATGAGGTCTGATTGAGAATTTCTTCCAGACAGCCATCTGTGATGGGACGAGCAAAGTCCTTTCCCGAGTCGATATTTCACCAATATCGTTGCACCCAAAGCCAGGAAACCCGAGCAACACTGTAGCAGTGCATCGCGTTTTCGTGCCATCATGAGTCTCTGTTATAGTCGAATCTCTTTTAAGAGATTTGATTTTCCAATCGCTGTACTAAGGCGACTTACAAAGAAGCCAGAGCACCATGCCTGCCAGCAATTCAAACCCATTTTTTAACGTCCAGAGAAGAAACCTGCGTCGCATGCAGAAAAGCTCGCATTGAGCGATTCCCCAATTCAGCATTATTCTCTCTTAGACATGGGATATGAAAGGGGCTTCAAGTATTTACGACCCTCAGATGGGCAAGACCCTAGCCCGTAAGCTAGAGTCACAATATGTGTTCAACAAGTAGCGGTTTCATGAAGCCCTGCAATTCGCCATGCTTCACGCAGTTGGCTGCGTTCTTCATCGATCTACGAGCCGAGTGATCCACTGTTCAGAGATTTTTAAATAAGGATTTTAGGTGGTAAGTTATTGCCATTACAGCAAAGATATACCATCGCACTCATAGACTGAGGACACTCGCCAACCCCATCCGCAGATGAGGCTTATGGACTGGTTGCAGGCCCCTGCTTTTCCAGCCCAAGCGAGCAAGAGTGACTTTCAAAGTATCCCCGGATTTCAAAGACCATATTGCTATAGCCTTCATTTCTTCTCTCCCGACTCAAATGCCATCAGCCCCCTGTGCAAAAGCTAATGACATGGTCGTACAGAGATTGGGGTCCTCAATTTTTAGTTATATTTTGGGGTAACGAGCACTCGGCCAAGCGCTACCCCGGTCCCTTATCCACAGATGGACCATCATGTGATGAGGACACTGCAAGTGAGAAGACACTGCATGAGTCCGTACTATTTATTTGCTCATACTTTAGACCCAACTTTTTTGGAAAGATTCTTTAGGAAAAAAAAGCCGTATTATTAGCCAGTCTTTCAATTCTAACTCGTTTCTCAGGTTACGACCCCGCAGTTCTGAGATGGATATTAGAGACCAGCATTGAGACATAGCCATTATACTTTGTTCACCACTTCCAAGGCATATGCTCATGAGCCATCGCCAACACCGTAACCTACAACAGTGCTTGCATCAGGCGGGCTCGTTTTTTTGATCATCTCCTTCAGAGATTGTCAATTTTCTTTCCAGCTCGAAAAATTCTATCAGTTTATAGTACGAAGCTCATCGTGTCTACCACTAAGTAGCAGCACTGATGGAATTTTCTATCCTCGGATTTTATACTTTATGACGAGCAAGCAAGTCAAAAAGCTATTGATTCGATCATCTTTGGACAAGACCCTCATCCTAGATCCCGAGGTCCCCACTTTTTTTCAAACAGTGTTATTAGCCAGTCTTTCAATTCTAACTCGTTTCTCAGGTTACGACCCCGTAGTCCTGAGATGGATATTAGAGACCAGCAGTGATCCTTCCGCAGGTTCACCTACGGAAACCTTGTTACGACTTTTACTTCCTCTAAATGAGGCAGTTTGGGCATCTTCCCAGTAAACCAACGCAACCGTGAGGCCGCATTAGCACCAGTCCGAAGTCCTCACTAAATCATTCAATCGGTAGTAGCGACGGGCGGTGTGTACAAAGGGCAGGGACGTAGTCAGCACAAGCTTATGACTTGCACTTACTGGGAATTCCTCGTTCATGGGCGATAATTTCAAAGCCCAATCCCTAGCACAAAAGACATTGCGAGGGTTACCCAACTCTATCGAGTCAGGAAGACACACTGCGCCTTTTATTGTAGCGCGTGTGCGGCCCAGAACATCTAAGGGCATCACAGACCTGTTATTGCCTTTTCTCATGCAGCTTGAAGCTGCCTTGTCCCTCTAAGAAGATGATGCGAACCTACCAGTATTCGCCATCTATTTAGTAGGCTAAAGTCTCGTTCGTTATCGGAATTAACCAGACAAATCACTCCACCAACTAAGAACGGCCATGCACCACCATCCACCAAATCAAGAAAGAGCTCTCAATCTGTCAATCCTTCTAGTGTCTGGGCCTGGTGAGGTTTCCCGTGTTGAGTCAAATTAAGCCACAGGCTCCACTCCTGGTGGTGCCCTTCCGTCAATTCCTTTAAGTTCCAGCTTTGCAACCATACTTCCCCCGGAACCCAAAAACTTTGGTTTCCCAGAAGCTGCCCGGGGGGTCATTTAAATACCCCCACCGGATCGCCAGTTAGCATCGTTTAAGGTCAGAACTAGGGCGGTATCTGATCGCCTTCGAACCTCTGACTTTCGTTCTTGATTAATGAAGACATTCTTGGCAAATGCTTTCGCAGTAGTCCGTCTTGCGACGATCTAAGAATTTCACCTCTAACGTCGCAATACGAATGCCCCCGTCAGTCCCTTTCAACCATTACCTCGAGCACCGTGAACCAACAAAACAGTACCGAGGCCATATTTCATTATTCCATGCACAACTATTCAGGCATTCGCCTGCTTTGAGCACTCTAATTTTCTCAAAGTAAACCTTCTGGTCTCAAGGGGCACCCAGTGAAGGGCACCCAAGAGATCCAGCAATCAAGTTCAGTTCAGGTAGTAGCACTGTAAAGTGAACCACCTGCCTGTAACTGAGATCCAACTACGAGCTTTTTAACTGCAGCAACTTTAATATACGCTATTGGAGCTGGAATTACCGCGGCTGCTGGCACCAGACTTGCCCTCCAATGGATCCTTCTTAAAGGATTTAAATTGTAGTCATTCCAATTACGGGGCCTCGGATGAGTCCCGTATTGTTATTTTTCGTCACTACCTCCCCGAGCCGGGATTGGGTAATTTGCGTGCCTGCTGCCTTCCTTGGATGTGGTAGCCGTTTCTCAGGCTCCCTCTCCGGTATCGAACCCTGATTCTCCGTTACCCGTTACAACCATGGTAGGCGCATAACCTACCATCGAGTTGATAAGGCAGATATTTGAAAGAGTCGTCGCCAGTACAAGACTGTGCGATCTGCTCAAAATTGTTTAGATTCACCAGAAAACGGAGCCGAAGCCCCGATTGGTTTTGATCTAACAAGAACGCTCCTCACCCGAAGGGTCGGAGCTTCATTTTCATGTATTAGCTCTAGATTTTCCAGGGTTATCCAAGTAGGAAACCGAAGATCTAAGAAACCATAACTGATGTAATGAGCCATTCGCGGTTTCACTTTTTTCAAGTTTATACTAAGACCTGCATGGCTTAATCTTTGAGACAAGCATATGACTACTGGCAGGATCAACCAGGTAAGTCGACATCGATTGCCCAATTTTTCATGGGTTCGTGCCACTCTGCTAACTAAGGCTTACGCCATAGAAAACAGGCCGAGATACAGCACATAAAAGTAACTGTCCCCTCGTTTTAGTTTCAATTTTGAACGGCCTTTTGCACTTTTTACGTTCTCAAAGGCTAATCAATGAGCAATTATATTCAGTTTGTATAAATGCGACATAAAGTCCACCACTCGGCGTTTCTCAGCAATGATGGTGCAAAAATCTTCCGGGCGATGCTCCGTTAATGCCAGACTCCATAGTTTTCACTTTTGCACTAGCCGCTTTGAGCGTAACCTAGCTCGCTACTCACGTCCTAAGAGTCTGACCGGATGCAAACCCTGCATCGATTCCACCCACACTGAGATACCCACTGGATGACTCCGGCATTTGCAACAATGATGGTGGAAAATTTTCCAGGCGATGCGCTCCGAAGAGCCCCATTAGGATCTCGTGATTAATATAGCTAATTTCCAGCCGCCTCGGTACACCAAGGCTTGCCTTGTCCAGTCACGGTCCGAGATCCTCGCCGAAGCTAACTCAAACATAGATAGGATGGCAGTTTTTGCCCCGTGTAGGGTCGCTCTGGCATAAAAGCTCACTTTGTCCATCATCGGGTATAGCAAACCTTTAACAAAATTCACCCACATTGCAAATGACACAGAACCTGCTCAAGTTGAATGCAGCAATGATGGTGCAAAAGTCTTCTGGGCGATGGCCGTTGTACTCAAACACACTGCATGACGTCCTAGAACTTGCGATTTAATGCTAATTTCCAGCTTGCACCATCTACACCAAGACCTGTCTTCCCCCAATCACAATTCGAGATCCTCGCCGAAGCTAACTCGAACATAGATAGGGTACAAACAGTTTTTCGCCTCGTGTAGCAGTCGCTCTGGCTTAAAAGCTCACAAGTCCATCCTCGGAGTCTCGCAATCGGACCAAACCCTTCATCAACTCCACCCACACTGCACAACCCTCTGGGCCTTCAGTCACATTTTATGCATGACACCGCAAATAGAAGCTAGCACACCAGTTAGGAGACAGGTTAATACCTCCCAAAGTATGCATGCCAGTTAGGAGACAGGTTAATACCTCCCAAAGCAATACAAGCCTCACATCACGTGCCATTTTATGTATGGAATTACCGACGGCATTTTTTGCTCAAGATATAGCTCTTTTTCGAGAACTTTTTTCGACTCACCCTCAGGTGTTGATTTTTTCTCAGAGTCATTCGAAGCCCTATTCCTCAATCGGGCATTTTTTTCGAAGATCTCTCGTCAAACATTCAATCTTTCAATTTTCTTACAGACCAACTCGAACTTTGTCCAGTGGCTGCATCGCAATTCTCAGCTAGAGACGCGTTTTCACCAACACTCTCTTCTAGAGGCTGTTATTTCTGATTGTTTTCTGTTCAGATTAGCACTCGTAAGTACATATTCAATCTGGAGATCAAAGTTAACTGAACCTTGTCTCCCCACCAACTGCAACTCTGGGTCATTATGGCAGTTATATTTCAACCGTTGAATGACTGCTGGTCAGAGACGATACGCAGAGGCAGAAGCCCTCACCAAACTGCAACTCTGGGTCATTATGGCAGTTATATTTCAACTGTTGAATGACTGCTGGTCAGAGACGATACGCAGAGGCGGAGGACACAGAGTCTCTCAAAAAATGCGGATATTTTAACAGAAGTCAGATATAATCGAGACTGGAACAATTCACTGCCAAGTGCAGCGACGCAGTCTAGCTACTAGCCCCCATGCTTGGGCCAAGGCTTTTTGCCAATGCACGTGGAGTAACCAAAGTTCTAAGGTAGAAACACCGAGCAACAACGCAAAATACTACCTTGGGAATCGGGTCCAATCCATGCTATTCAGGAGACAGTTTCCCGCCTCCTGACATGAGATCTCGCCGCCCTTGGATTTTAATGCGCTATCGTCACTCGAGTCCCTACCGGGGGAACTGTATAGTATCCTTACATTTACGCTTGCCTCAGCTTACACCGAAGGTTTTGGCCAAACCCAGTCAGGAGTAGTTATCGGTACACCACCTCATCCTACAACCCACGAAACACCTTTACTTTGTCCAGGAGTCAAAAGCTTACTCAAACCACAAAAATCAGGCCACAAAGGACTAACACCGAAGCTTTGGAAAGTGAACGACACCGCAAATAGAAGCTAGCATACCAGTTCGGAGACAGGTTAATACCTCCAAAAGTATGCATGCCAGTTAGGAGACAGGTTAGTACCTCCCAAAGCAATACAAGCCTCACATCACGTGCCGAACAGCTAACTATGCACCTCAATGCGTCGCTGTTGCAACTCAAAATTCGAAGTAAGATCCACCATTTTCCCTGAATGTTTCGGATGAATCATGAACCATGGACTAGCAATGGCTTCGTACTCACCCCCAATCTGGCGCCCGATCTGTCATACAAGTAAATGTACTCAGAGAGAAACACCCGTTTTCACATAGCATAAACAAGCAACAGCGCAAAACACCAATTCTGGGTTCGGGTCCAGTACAACCTGCAAGCAATTCAACTTGCAAGAGATACCTCACCGCCCTCGGAGCATAATGCGCACTGGTCACTTGAGTCGCTAAAAGAAGCGTACAGTGTCCTCTCGTATATACATCACCCATAAGCAGTCATCGTTAGTCGCACCCGCAAGCACAACTGAACCAGCCAGCTTCTTGAAGGATGGAGTGTGGCTCAAACAGACGCTTCCACTTGTGGATTTGTCCATAAGAAGACCCATCACTCCAACCTCCACATTGTCTTTTGCTCCTACAATCTTTGAGACTTTTCGTGCAACGCAGAAGCAGTTTTAGCTAACCACTCTGGGCAATCGATCTCTAATGCCGTGAAGAAAATATTTTTGTAATTTACATTTGGCTGTGGTTTCGACTTTGAGTCTACGATATAGCTCGAAAGAGTACATGTAGCTCACTCGCTGATTTTTCGATGCCATCAACTCGGCAAGAAAGTCCCAATTTCCACTGGTTCTTCCCCAACCGAGCCTGCATCATCAGCGCATTTGGAATTACCGTGCTGCTTTTATTATTCGTCCAGCCAGTTTATACACCCGAGGACTATGTTTTTTACATTCTGAGTGTCCGCTGTGGTTTCGCTTAGAGTCTATCAGTTCATTAGAGACCAAATAGCTCCCTTCGTCCAGCCAGTTTATACACCCGAGGACTATTTTTTCTTATTCTGAGTGTACCTTTTTTCTTGTTATATATGCATCTGTATACAAGGCTTTTTATATACAGCATATTGAAAATGAAGACCCATTTTCAAAGGTACTAAGACTGTCATTTTACGGAGCGGAATTTCTTTTTTTGGAAAAAAAGAGGCCAAATTTTCGACTCCGACCAGGGACTGCCTAAGCAACAGCTTCCATGCAACCCTGGGCTTCCGCAGGAGTCGATTTTTCATTTCTGCTAAGACCCAGAGACCATGCTCGTACTTTTTTCAGAAATTTTTAGTGGGTCCCCAGTTTAATTTTTGGGACCAAAAATTGCCTATTTTTTGGTTAGCCGCTAGTGCGAAAATAGCAAATCATCGAACTTTTTTTCGAGTCCCAGCCTTCTCGATTTTTAGCTATTCGCCCGCAGCTCTACCCTTCCACGCAGTACTTTTTAGTTACCGCTAGGGCGCCCAGAGGCATTTCCCCGTACTTTCATCGTACCCCATCAAGTCCTAGCCTTCTCACCCAGCCAGCCACTCAACAACCTCTGCTGGCACCCACAGACCCATCCACGCAAGCACTACCAGTTGCGCGGGAGGCAAATGCTGCTACTATTAAAAGCAGGGACATTGTCTAATGCTTTCCCCAGCTCCCAGCACTAGGATAGACCATCCACGTACTTTCAGGGACCCGGTTGTATGCATCAGCAGCCCATGTCCAAGCATTAGCAGGCCAAAAAGCACTTTTGCACTTTTTCATTTTTTCGACTCACCATCACCCCCCCATATATACTAACACTGTCATTTTACGGAGCGGAATTTACAAATTTTTTGGACTTGTACATTTTTTCGAAACTTTCTATACCCTTCGATGTAATCATTTTCAGTTA
>Ga0302213_1000991_pt1 | contig 14294 bp, 13 predicted proteins | sample II_Fen_N1_2_FD_194583 | JGI IMG/M metagenome (GOLD analysis project Ga0302213, IMG submission 194583) | Peat permafrost microbial communities from Stordalen Mire near Abisko, Sweden - II_Fen_N1_1 | ecosystem: Environmental > Terrestrial > Soil > Wetlands > Permafrost | place: Sweden: Abisko... | reverse complement strand
CGCGAAGAATAACAGAAGAATCTGTTTTTGAAACATTGTGAATGATAATATTTTTTACACCTGCTTCGGCTACACCTTGAGCTACGGTTTCTGCCATTAACTCTGTGTTTCCGTACATTGAGCCGTAAACAATTACCACACCGTTTTTGCCACTGTAACGACTGTAACGGTCGTATAAATCAACTACTTCCGAAATATATTCTTTCCAAATCGGTCCATGTGTACTGCAAATAACATTAATTTCCAGCGGTGTAAGCTTCTTCAACGCTTTTTGAACTGCAGCACCATATTTACCCACAATATTGGCATAATAGCTTGCCAAATCGTCCCAATAGCGATTTACATCAAGATTTTTGTCAATTACTGAGCCATCCAATGTTCCAAAACAACCGAAAGCATCGCCCGAGAACAGAACTTTTTCGGCTTTGTCGTAAGTCATCATGGTTTCAGGCCAGTGAACCATGGGCGTAAAATGAAATACCAGTTCATGTTTTCCTAATGAAAGCGATTGTCCATCAGTAATTTCCATGGTGTTTTCAGTAACTCCATAATAACCTTCAACCATGCTGAGTGTCTTGCTGTTGCCAACTATAGTCACTTCGGGAAAATTCTTTCGTAACATTCGGATAGAACCTGAATGATCGGGTTCCATGTGATTGATTATCAAATAATCTAACTTTTTACCTTGTAATGTTGATTCAATTTTGTCAATAAAAATATCTCCAAACGAAATATCAACTGTATCTATCAAAGCTGTTTTTTCATCGTTGATTAAATATGAATTATATGAAACTCCGTTTGGAATCGGAATCATGTTTTCAAATTTGTGTTTTTGGCGATCGTTAACGCCAACATAAAAAATGTCATTTGCAATTTCTTGATTTCTAAACATATAACCTAAACTTTAAAAATAATGTTCAATACCTTTTTCAACTAAAACCTTTTTCGAGAATTTCAATGCAAAGATAAAACAATTTTAGCAATTCATTGCGATAAATTTACATATCATATTCGTTATAATTGAATAGTTTATCTCTATAATTTGCTTTTTTGAGAATATTGAAATCCAAACGAATACCTCAATTTTTATTTTCAATGGAAGTTTTTCTTTACTTTTGCAATAAGAATTGACTTTACTATTGACGACTTTTAACTGCTGACTTATAACAGAAAATGATTGTTTGCATTGCCGAAAAACCAAGCGTAGCACGCGATATTGCCGAAATTTTAGGTGCTAAAACCCGAAAAGATGGATACATTGAAGGAAATGGTTATCAGGTAACCTGGACTTTCGGTCATCTTTGTGGTTTGCTCGAACCGCACGAATATGCGCCGGAGTGGAAAGCATGGGCGTTGAGCCATTTACCCATGATTCCACAGCGTTTTGGCATTAAAGTAATGAACGAAAGTGGCATTCAAAAACAGTTTAAAGTCATTGAAACACTGATGGCCAATGCCGATGAAGTTGTAAATTGTGGTGATGCCGGACAAGAAGGAGAATTGATTCAACGCTGGGTAATGCAAAAAGCAATGTGTAAATGTCCGGTGAAACGGCTTTGGATTTCGTCATTAACCGAAGAAGCTATCAAAGAAGGATTTACAAAACTGAAAGATCAAAGTAATTACCAAACGCTTTATGAAGCCGGGCTTTCGCGTGCTATTGGCGATTGGCTGCTGGGAATGAATGCCACGCGACTTTATACGTTGAAATATGGTAAAAACCGTCAGATATTATCCATCGGTCGTGTTCAAACACCCACCCTGGCTTTGATTGTAAACCGTCAGCTCGAAATTGAAAATTTCAAACCGGAAGCTTATTGGGAATTGAAAACAGTTTATCGCGATACGGTTTTCTCAGCTACAAAAGGTCGATTCTCAAGCGTGGAGGAAGGAACTAACTTTTTGGAAACCGTTAAAACTGCCGATTTTGTTGTAATGGATATTACCACCAAAAAAGGAACAGAATCTGCACCACGTCTGTTCGATTTGACTTCATTGCAAGTAGAATGCAATAAAAAATTTGGTTATTCGGCTGATGAAACGTTGAAAATTATTCAAACTCTGTATGAAAAAAAGGTAACCACTTATCCACGTGTCGATACCACCTACCTGAGTGATGATATTTACCCTAAAATTCCTGATATTCTGAAAGGAATTAAAGATTATGAGTTGCTTACAAAACCTTTGCTTGCAGGTAAATTGCCAAAAACGAAAAAGGTTTTTGATAATTCGAAAGTAACCGATCACCATGCCATTATTCCAACTGGTGTTCACCCAACTTCTTTGACCGACCCCGAAAAGCGGGTTTTTGACTTAGTGGTACGTAGGTTTATCGCCAATTTTTATCTGGAGTGTAAGATTTCAACCACAACTGTGTTGGGTGAAGTTGAAAAGGTGGAATTTAAAGTAGCCGGAAAGCAAATTTTGGAACAAGGTTGGCGAGTAGTGTTTGCCAAAGCGGAAACCGAAGAAAAAGAAGCTGATGGAGAGGAAGAGTGGACTTTGCCCATATTTCAGAAAAACGAAAGTGGTCCGCACGAACCGACGTTGGCTGAAAAATGGACTTCTCCGCCAAAGCCTTACACGGAAGCAACCTTGCTGCGTGCTATGGAAACAGCCGGAAAACTGGTGGATAATGATGAATTGCGCGATGCACTGAAAGAAAACGGTATCGGTCGACCTTCAACCCGAGCAGCCATTATCGAAACGCTTTTTAAACGTGATTACGTTCGGCGCGAAAAGAAAAACCTGATTGCCACGAATACCGGGGTGGAATTGATTCAAATAATTCAGGAAGATTTACTCAAATCAGCTGAGTTAACAGGACTTTGGGAAAAGAAACTTCGCCAGGTGGAACGTGGTGAATATAAAGCCAAAGATTTCTTGGACGAACTGAAAGCCATGGTGACAGAAATTGTATTCAATGTAAAAAGTGATAATAGACCTCACCCCAGCCCTCTCCTTGAGGAGAGGGAGAAAGCAAAATCCGAAAGAGATTCAAAATCTATACCACCAGCTCCACTCTCTTCCAGGAGAGATGGGGGTGAGGTGATTTGTCCTCTTTGCGGTAAAGGCACCCTTTTGAAAGGGAAAACCGCATATGGTTGTAGCGAGTGGAAGAACGGATGCAGTTACAGACAATCCTTTTAAACTAAAAGTGTAACCATTTTATGCATCCAAATAAAGCTAATGTACCTTTTTGCTAAACTAATTCAGTTTTTATATGAACTGGTTTAGTTTTAAGGTAAACTAATTTAGAGTTAAGGTAAACTAGTTTAGGTTTTAGTCGAATTGTTTCAGGTTTAAATTGAATTAGTTCAGGTTTTAGGTGAACTGGTTTAGGTTTTAATTGAACCAGTTTAAGTTTTAGATAAATAACTTGTTGAAGCGTTAGTCAATTTAAATTATCAACTTTCAACTGAATTTAGTATCTTTGCGCTTCTTTTTCACAAACTAACGAATGACATACCAAACACATACACTTTCAAACGGACTTAGAATTATACATAAACCCGATCATTCGGCTGTAACTTATTGTGGCATTGTCGTTAATACCGGTTCGCGCGATGAGGCAGATAATGAGCATGGTATGGCTCATTTTGTGGAGCATATGTTGTTTAAGGGTACTGAAAAACGTCGTTCTGGACACATTATCAACAGGTTGGAGAATGTGGGCGGTGAACTGAATGCTTATACTTCCAAGGAAGAAACAGTTGTATATGCTACGGTGTTGAACGAATATTTCGAGCGTGCTATGGAGTTACTTTCGGATATTGTGCTTCATTCCACTTTTCCACAAAAAGAAATTGATAAAGAGGTTGTTATCATTTTGGATGAAATTCAATCGTACAACGATAGTCCTTCCGAATTGATTTACGATGATTTTGAAGAATTGATCTTTGCGGGTCATTCAATTGGTCACAACATATTGGGGATGCCTGAATTGCTCCAGAAATTCAATACAGAAGACACTCTTTGTTTCACTCAAATCAATTATCAACCTAACGAGATGGTTTTCTTTGTATTAGGGAATGTTGATTTTAAACAACTGATTCGGTGGTCGGAAAAATACCTGAATGTTGAACAGAACATCAATGAACGAAAGGATAGGGAATTACCAACATATTATAAACCAACTAAAAAGGATATAATTAAGGATACACATCAAGTTCATTATATGCTGGGTAACCGTGCTTATAACTTATATCATCCCGACAGAATGGGAATGTATTTGTTGAATAATATACTAGGTGGACCCGGAATGAACAGCCTGTTGAATCTCTCGCTCCGTGAAAAACATGGACTGGTTTACAATGTTGAATCCAGCTTTCAACCTTTTACCGATACAGGTTTATGGACTGTCTATTTCGGGAGCGATGTTGAAAACGCAAATCGTTGCGAACAATTAATTTATAACGAGTTACAAAAGCTGCGCGATCAAAAGTTTTCGGAAAATGTATTAAAAAAATACAAGCTCCAACTGACAGGTCAAATGGCTATTTCTGCCGAGCAGAAAGAAAATCTGGCGTTGAGTTTAGGCAAAAGTTATCTTCGGTATGGCAAGATTGATAATCTTGAAGTTGTTAAACAGCATATTGAAGCAGTAACAGCTGAAAAGTTACAGGAAATTGCCAACGAAATCTTTGATGTTCAGCAAATTTCTGTCTTGAAATACATTTAGAAAGTTTGTCGCAATGTAAAATATTATGACTTTAGAAGAATACATCACGATACACTCCGATAAGGAACCGGATTTTTTAGCCAGGCTGAATCGCGAAACCCATTTGAAAATGATTAATCCGCGAATGCTGTCCGGTCATTTTCAAGGACGGGTTTTAGCGATGCTTTGCAGGATGATACAGCCAACAAAAGTGCTTGAAATAGGAACTTTTACAGGATATTCGGCTCTGTGTATGGCCGAAGGGATGCCTAATGATGGAGTTTTACACACAATTGAAGTTGATGATGAGTTGGAAGAATTTATTCTGAAAAATTTCACAACTTCGGAGCATGGTCATAAAATCAGGCTTCACATTGGTGATGCCTTGGAAGAAATTGAAAAGCTTGACGAAATTTTTGACATGGTGTTTATCGATGCCGACAAAATGCAATACCAAGCGTATTACGAAGCCGTTTTGCCCAAATTGAAATCCAATGGATTTATATTGGTTGACAATACTTTGTGGGCTGGAAAAGTGCTGAAACCTGTCGAGCCAAAAGACAAAGATACTCAGGCTATTATGAGTTTTAATGTATACGTGACCAATGATCATCGGGTCGAAAAAGTTTTATTGCCAATAAGAGATGGCTTGACAGTTATTAGAAAAAAGTAATGCGCTAGTATGCCTTGTATTGATTTATTAGCCCTTTTTTAAATTGAACAATTAATTATGTATATATTTGAATTAGAATTTAAAGTCAGAGATTACGAGTGTGACATTCAAGGTGTTGTAAACAATTCGGTTTATCAGAATTATTTGGAACACACCCGCCATGAGTTTTTAGAAGTAAACCAAATCAGTTTTGCCGAATTGCACGACAAAGGCATTGATGCAATGGTTTCGAGTATCGAGATTGCATACAAAACTCCGCTGCGACCCGGTGACTTTTTTATTTCAAAATTATATATTGGCAAAGAAGGAGTCCGTTATATTTTTCATCAGGATATTTTTCGCAAATCGGATAATAAACTGGTTGTCAAAGCTAAAGTTCATGCAGTGGTGGTAATCGATGGAAGACTGGCAAGTGCTCTATCTGAGTTTGATGAATTAGTGAAACGGAGTGAAATAAAGGCTTGATAAACTATTTGAATGGTATGCTTGTTTATCATGCAGTAACAATAAATTGAAAAAGAGACTGAAAAATAATGAATGAATTTTTAGAAATAGAAGAAAAAATAGTCAGGGTACTCAAAACAGTATTCGACCCTGAAATACCTGTCAATATTTATGATCTGGGGTTGATTTACAAGATTGAAGTAAACGAGGAAGGCTTTTTGTCGATTGATATGACGTTGACGGCTCCAAATTGCCCGGCTGTGGATTTTATCGTAGAAGATGTTCGGATGAAAGTTGGAGCCGTTGAAGGTATAACTGGCGTTGAAGTAAATATTGTTTATGAGCCTGCGTGGGATAAAAGTATGATGAGTGAAGAAGCTCAACTTGAATTAGGATTTTTGTAAATCTAGTTGTCTGTTGATTGCTTTGTTAACCGTCAACTAATAACTATCAATTATTAACTGAGAATGGTTTATTTTATTTCCGATGCTCATCTGGGTTCCTTGTTGGTCAAAGACCCTCGGGCACATGAAAAGAAATTGGTTGACTGGTTGGATAAAATCAAAGTCGATGCTACTACCATATATTTGGTTGGGGATATGTTTGACTTTTGGTTTGAATATAAAACCGTTGTACCAAAAGGCTTTGTACGTTTTCTAGGCAAGTTGGCCGAATTGACCGACTCTGGCATTGAAATTCACTTTTTTATTGGGAATCATGACATTTGGACTTTCGGGTATCTCGAAAAAGAAGTTGGTTTGATTGTTCATAAAAAACCTTATACCGTTCAAATTGGAACCAAGAAATTTTACATTGCCCATGGGGATGGAATTTCAGATGCAGATCATGGGTTTAAATTTATCAAGAAAATTTTCCATAGTAATTTTGCACAAACTTTATTTAATCTTATTCCGGCTCGTTTGGGTCAGGGTTTAGGTTACAGTTGGTCTAAGAACAACCGAATTAAACATCAAGATTACGACAACAAGTATTTAGGCGAGGATAAAGAAGATTTGGTTTTATTTGCCAAGCGATACTTTGAAACAAGTGATGTTGACTTCATGATTTTTGGTCATCGGCACATTGTTCTTAACTTGCAATTAAAAAATCAAAAGAGGATTGTAATTCTCGGTGATTTTGTTGAAGCATTTACCTACGGAACATTTGATGGTGAAAACTTTAGTTTAGATTATTTTTAATAGAAAAATTGTTCTGTTTGAAATAAAAAAAGCCTTATACTACATTTTATAAGGCTTTTTTATTAAATATATCTTATTGTTTGATTGATTTATAGGCAAGTGCAAACATTTTCATTTGCTTAACCATGGCTACCAAACCATTGGAACGGGTAGGCGAGAGGTGTTCCTTTAACCCTATATCATCGATAAAATATAAATCGGCATTGAGAATTTCATCGGGGGTGTGCCCTGAAAGTACATTGATTAACAACGAAACAATACCCTTTACCAACACAGCATCACTTTCGCCCTGAAAAGTAACAATTCCATCTTTTAATTCAGCATTTAACCAAACTCGACTTTGGCAACCCATAATGATGTTCTGTTGGTTTTTGTATTTCTCGTCAAGTGGCTCGAGTGAATTTCCTAAATCAATCAGCAGTGCGTACTTGTCCATCCAGTCATCAAACATGCTGAATTCTTCAATAATATTGTCTTGTAATTCGTTGATAGTCATATGGGGTTGAAAGTTTAATAGTTTGTAAGGAAATCTATCAGGAAAGCATTAGTACTACTTTTTTTAAGGCTGTAATAAAAACGTCTATTTCTTCTTTTGTGTTGTAAAATGCAAATGAAGCTCTTACAGTGCCCGGGATTCCAAGTGAATCAATCAGGGGTTGTGCGCAGTGGTGACCTGTGCGAACGGCAATGCCCAATTTGTCAAGCAGCATACCAATATCGTAAGGGTGAATATTCCCAACTAAAAATGAAATGACTGAACTTTTATTTTCAGCTGTTCCAATAATTCGCATTCCTTCAATTTCGAGCAGCTGTTCAGTGGCATAAATAAGTAATTCGTGTTCATGAGCGGCAATATTCTCTATGCCAATGTTTTCTACATATCGAATGGCTTCAGCCAAAGCTGTCGAGCCAATATAATCGGGAGTCCCGGCTTCAAATTTAAACGGGAGCTCGTTGTATGTGGTTTTTTCAAAAGTTACTGTTGCTATCATTTCACCACCTCCCTGATACGGCGGAATGGCATTCAGCAAGTTGGATTTTCCATAGAGCACTCCAATGCCTGTAGGGCCATAAATCTTGTGTGCCGAAAATACATAGAAATCAGCATCCATTTCTACAACATTAACGGGAATATGTGGGACAGCTTGCGCCCCATCCACCAATACCGGAATGCTCTTTTCATGAGCAATTTGAATAATTTCATCGACAGGATTGATAGTTCCCAACACATTGGAAACGTGAGTTATGGATACAATACGTGTTTTCTCGTTCAGCAACGATTTGAATACGTCTAAATCTAACTCACCACTTTCATTCATGGGAATAACCTTTAGTTTCAGACCTTTTCGTTCGCAGAGCATTTGCCACGGAACAATATTGGAATGATGTTCCATAACCGATACCACCACTTCGTCGCCTGCATGACAAAATGCTTCGCCAAACGATGTTGCCACCAGATTTATTGCTTCAGTCGTACCACGAGTAAAAATTATTTCTTCCCGTTTTTCAGCTTTTAGGAATTCTGCTACGGTTGTGCGGGCAGCTTCGTGCGCTTCGGTGGCTTTTTGGCTTAGGAAATGAACGCCTCGGTGTATGTTGGCATTGAGGTGGTAATAGCCATTCTCAATTTTTTCAACAACACAGCGGGGCTTTTGTGTTGTAGCACCGTTGTCAAAATAAATTAAATCTTTTCCGTAAATCTTTTCGGTTAAAATTGGAAAATCCGCTCGTATATGTTGAAGTTGTTCGTTGGTCATATTATCTAAACTATTTCAATGTCTTTTTGTTCTGCAAAAGTACTGAATTTCTGCAAATGTGACAACCAATTAAGATATTCAGATAATAAGATGACTAATTTCTAAACGACAACATTTTTTAACCGCCCTTCAGATAGCAATTGTGAAATAATGATGTACTTTTGTATGATTTTTCCCAAAAACTGCCTTCTACCATAAAAGCAAGTCCAAATGAATAAAAATGTTCTTTCAAAAATCACTCCGCACATTGCTGCTTTTCTATTATTTACCTGTATTTCTTTCATGTATTTCAGTGCTGTTATTGAAGGACGACAACTTGTCGGACACGATACGCAGAACTGGATGTGTATGGCCAAGGAAGCTGTAGATTATAATTCAACACACAGCGATGTTACTTTATGGACCAACTCGATGTTTGGAGGAATGCCAACATACCAGATAATTATGACTCAACCTTACAACATAATTAAATATGTTGAGGATGTAATCAATATCTACCCAGGTGAAATTGCAAAGTTAATGCTTTATTTAATTGGTTTCTATATCCTTTTGCTCGCTTTCAAGGTTAATCCGTGGTTGGCTATAGTGGGTTCATTTGCATTTACTTTTGCCTCGTATAACTTTATCATATTGGCAGCCGGCCACAATTCCAAAGCCATTACAATTGCTTACATGGCACCGCTTATTGGAGCTGTGTTTCTGGCATTCAGGGATAAACGTTTGTTGGGAAGTTTGCTGACAGCTTTTTTTCTCAGTTTGGCTATACGTGCCAATCACGTTCAGATTTTGTATTACACTGTTATAATTCTTGTTTTTCTGGGCATTGTTGAATTGGTTTTCAGCATCAAAGAAAAGGAAATCAGTTCGTTTCTGAAAACCTGCGGCATGTTATTAGCTGGGGCAGCTATTGCGGTAGGAATGAATGCCACTTCATTGCTGACCACCAGCGAATATGCCAAAGCTACCATGCGTGGTGATTCAAATGGCTTGACAATGGATTCGCAAAATTCACAACACGGCTTGAACAGCGATTATATTACCCAATGGAGTTACGGAATTGATGAATCAATGACTTTGCTCATTCCAAACTTTAAAGGAGGTTCAAGTGGAGGAAGTTTGGGTGCGGATAGCGAAACAGCTAAGAAAATTACCAGTTTAGGTGCTTCAGATAGTCAACGGGATGAATTTTTAAAAAATCAATTACCGCTTTATTGGGGAAATCAACCTTTTACCTCTGGTCCGGTTTATATCGGTGCGGGGGTTTGTTTCTTATTTGTGTTGGGATTGTTCTTGGTCGAAAAGCGGATTAAATGGTGGTTACTACCTGTAATTGCCCTTACTTTAATGTTGTCGTGGGGAAAAAACTTCATGTGGCTGACCGACCTATTTATCAATTATGTGCCGATGTATAATAAATTCCGTACGGTTTCGATGACCTTGGTTGCCACCGGTTTTGGAATGACTTTGATGGCAGCTTTAGCATTGAAAGAGGTTTTTAGTGATAAAACAGACAAAAAGAAATTGATCAAGCCGGTTATGATAAGTGCGGGAATTGTGGGAGGAATTGCTTTGATTTTTGCTCTTATTCCTTCGCTTGCCGGTGACTTTGTTTCGGCAGCTGATTCTCAGTTTCAGGGAAACAACGCCTTTTTGAAAGAAACGTTACAACTTGATAGAGCTGCCATGTTGCGTAGCGATGCATTCCGTTCGTTGGCTTTTGTGCTGCTTTCGGCCGGATTAATTTGGTTGTACGCTAAAAATTATTTGAAACAAACTGTTTCTTATGCGCTTTTTGGAGCCATTATTTTATTCGACTTGGTACCGGTGGCAAAACGCTATTTGAATGACGATAATTTTAAACCGAAACGTCAGGTACAAACGGCAGTAACAGCTTCGCCTGCCGACAATATTGTGTTGCAGGATAAATCGCAATATCGGGTTATGGATGGAACCGTGAGTATGTTTCAGGATGCAACTCCTTCCTATTTTCATAAAAACATTGGAGGCTATCATGCCGCCAAATTGCGCCGTTATCAGGAATTAATCAATATGCAACTCGATCCGGAAATCGGAAAATTGTTTGGTGCGTTCGGTAGAGCAAAAACACTTGACGGAATTCCAGCTACCATGGATTCATTGGGCGTTTTGAATATGCTCAATATGAAATACCTGATTTATAATAAGGAAGCTGCGCCTATTTTGAATCCTCACGCTAATGGAAATGCTTGGTTTATAAGTACTATCCGGGTAGCTGAAAATGCAAACGAAGAAATGAGCTTGCTTGGAAAGATAAATACCAAAACTGAAATGGTAGTTGATAAGTCGTTTGCTTCGCAACTGCCTGCTAAATTAACTGCGGATAGTTCAGCCCGTATTGCTTTGAAAAGTTATGAACCGAATCATTTGATTTACAGTTTTAATTCTAAAACAGATCAGATGGCCGTATTCTCTGAAATATATTACGAAAACGGTTGGAATGCATACGTTGGTGGGCAGAAAGTGCCGTATATTCGTGCCAATTATTTGTTACGTGCCATGCCGCTGAAAGCCGGAAACTATGAAGTAGAATTTAAATTTGAACCGAAATCGTATAGCATTGGTAATTCTGTTGCTTTAGCATCTTCCATCTTACTTATTTTAAGCATCCTTGGATATGGATTCTGGCAATGGAAAACCAATAAAAAGAACTAAAAGCCTAATTTTGAATTGATTTATCTCAAAAAAAATGACAAAACAAAAAAATAACCTCATGAAAAAAGGTTTTTCTACCATTCATATCACTTCCACTATCAGTATGTCGTTGGTGTTATTTCTGATAGGCTTGGTTTTTCTATTGCTTTTTGTGGCTCGCGATATGGGTACGTACGTTAAGGAAAATATCAATTTGTCGATTATTCTTGATGACCAGACCAATAGTGCCGATCAGCAGCGAATAGAGAAATTTCTAACATCGTCACCTTATGCGAAAACCGTTGAATATATCTCCAAAACCGATGCTTTAAAAGATCATATCAGTAGTTTGGGCGAGGATCCTCAGGAGTTTTTAGGCTATAATCCGTTAAAAGCTTCTATTGAAGTCAAGCTTCACGAAGCGTATGCCAACAATGACAGCGTAAGTATTATTGAGAAAAAACTCAAGGCATTTGAGCATATTAATCGGATTGTTTATCAGAAAGATATGGTGAGCTTGGTGAATGACAACGTGCGGAAAGTAAGTTTGATTTTAATTGCTTTAGCAGTGATCTTACTCTTTGTGTCAATAGCATTAATCAATAACACCATTCGTCTGGCGCTGTATTCCAATCGCTTCTTGATTAATACTATGAAATTGGTCGGAGCTACACCTTGGTTTATCCGAAAACCATATCTTATTCAAAGTGTTAAGAATGGTTTGATTGCCTCTGCTATCTCCATTATTTTGTTGGCAGGAGTTATTTACTTTGTTCAATATGAGTTTGGAGTAAGCGGAATGCTGTTACAAGCCTTCAGCGTAGTATTAGTGGCCATTATTGTTGTTTTATCGGGCGTTGTGCTCACTGCTTCATCGGCTTATTTTGCTGTTGGCAAATACCTTAAAATGCATTCTAACGATATGTATTTCATTTAAAAAAATTAGAATTACAAATTATCAATTTATAAATCATTATGGAAAACGACAAAAAATTTATGCTTGGCAAAATCAATATGGTATTGATTGCTATTGGCTTTATTATTATTGTTATTGGTTTTGTTCTCATGTCAGGTTCCGCCACCATTAAGGAATTCAATCCTGATGTATTTAGTTTCCGTCGAATAACTGTTGGTCCAATGGTTTCATTATTCGGGTTTATATCCATCATTTTTGCATTATTATATAAACCTCGTAACGAATCGAAATGAGTATTCTTCATACTATTATTTTAGCAATTGTCGAAGGATTAACCGAGTTTCTGCCGATTTCTTCAACCGGACACATGGCGTTGGTTTCGGCGTTTATGGGGATTGAGAAAAGTGATTTTACGAAATTATTTATTGAAAATATACAGTTTGGAACCATCCTTTCGGTAATTGTGTTGTATTGGCGTAAGTTTTTTGATTTGAGTAAATTAAATCTTTATGTAAAACTAATTATTGCCTTTATTCCTGCCGCCGTTCTGGGTATTTTATTCAAAAAGCATATCGATGCGATGATTGGAACGCCGATGTTTATAGCGTGTACCATGTTTTTCGGCGGAATAATTTTGATTTTCGTTGATAAATGGTTTACAAATCCAAGCATCGATTCGGAAGATAAGGTATCAAATAAGAATGCATTGGTTATCGGTTTGTTTCAGGTGTTGGCAGTGGTGTTGCCCGGTTTGAGCCGAAGCGCTTCGACTATTATTGGCGGTATGCAGCAAAAACTTACCCGCAAAGCAGCAGCCGAATTTTCGTTCTTTTTAGCTGTCCCCACATTGGCCGGAGCTTTTGCCAAAAGCCTTTGGGATGCGCACAAGGAAACTCCCGAATTGCTCTCAGGACATAATTTGGGTATTTTAGCGTTGGGAAATGTGATTGGATTCTTAGTTGCCATAGTTGCAATCAAAGCCTTTATCGCTTTTCTGACAAAAAATGGATTTAAATATTTTGGATATTACCGGGTTATTGTAGGGGCAATAATTCTTGGAATGATTATTTTTGGTGCTGATTTAAGCGCATTTGCCAAATAAAAAAAGGAATGGATTTTATACAGGGTGAAGTGTTGTATGTGGCTAAACCATTGCATTGGACATCGTTCAATTTGGTGAATAAACTCCGCTGGAAGCTACAAAAAACGTTGCAGGTAAAGAAACTGAAAGTTGGTCATGCCGGAACGCTCGACCCCCTGGCAACAGGTGTAATGATTATTTGCACCGGCAAATCGACTAAACTGATTGAAAGTTTCCAATATCAAACCAAGGAGTATATTGCCACGCTGGAGCTTGGAGCCACTACGCCTTCTTTCGATTTGGAATTACCCGTTGATGGAACATATCCTACCAAGCATATCACGGCTGAACTGGTGAATGAAGTCATTCCTCGCTTTACGGGTGAAATATGGCAAGTGCCGCCTGCATATTCGGCTGTGAAGGTTGATGGCAAACGGGCGTACGATTATGCCCGCGACGGACAAGAAGTTGAACTAAAACCAAAGTTGTTGGTTATAGATGAGATTGAAGTACTGGATTTTACATTACCCATTCTGAAAATCAGAGTGGTTTGTAGCAAAGGGACTTATATTCGGGCATTGGCTCGCGATATTGGATTGGCACTCGGAAGTGGTGCGCACCTCACGGCACTGGAACGTACCCGAATAGGTGAAGTGAAACTTGAAAATTGCTGGCAAATCGATGATTTGGTACAGCATGTTGAAAATGAAATATTAATGGGACAACCCTCTGCTGATGATAGCAGTGTGTTGTCATAATCAGAATAAGAAGAATATGAAGTTATCTAAGTTTAAATTCAAGTTGCCTGATGAGCTGATAGCTCAATATCCGGCGAAACATCGTGACGAATCGCGTTTAATGGTAGTTCATCGTAAAACAGGCGAAATTGAGCAT
>Ga0302213_1000986_pt1 | contig 14332 bp, 5 predicted proteins | sample II_Fen_N1_2_FD_194583 | JGI IMG/M metagenome (GOLD analysis project Ga0302213, IMG submission 194583) | Peat permafrost microbial communities from Stordalen Mire near Abisko, Sweden - II_Fen_N1_1 | ecosystem: Environmental > Terrestrial > Soil > Wetlands > Permafrost | place: Sweden: Abisko... | reverse complement strand
TTAAATGATGGTACAAATTGGCTTTTACATCCGGTGTGGGCAAGAGCAAATAATAATGAATGGTATGGTCAGGGGCGTCAGGGGTTGTTAAACCAGGTAAACTATGGTGTTGAAGGAAATGTATTGGTTGAATATCCTGTGAACATGATGAAAAATGCACCGGCATTACCTTCAAGTGGAATTTCATGGATGGTTCCAAAATCAGATTTTTTTACGTCTGAAAAACTTAACCCTGAATGGTCATTTCTGGGATATACTCCATCGGCTCTTTACTCGTTGACCGACCGATCTGGTTGGCTAAGACTAACCCCAAAAAGCTCTACAAAGGCAAACACAATAATAAAAACTGATCCGGAGCACAACTATTCATTGATAACACGCGTCGATTTTATTTCAAATTCTACTTCAGATGAAGCAGGATTGAGGATTAACAATGGTCAGGAAAATTTGTTTGCCAAAGTTTATAGCACTTCAAATAGTAAAGGTGAAAAAGTTATTTGCTTTAGTTTTAATAAAGTTCATTATGAAGTTGAAAATAAAATCGGAACTACCGTTTGGCTAAAGTTGGAAAGAAATAATCATGAATTAACCGGTTTCTTTAGTGCAGATGGTGCGAAATGGACACAGATTGGCGATAAAATAAATGTTGAAACACTTGACAGTTTTACTTTCAATTATAATGGTTGGTGTGGAAATAGACAAGGGCTATATGTTCAGGGGGCAAATCATGCAGATTTTGACCTGTATATATATCGCGATGCTTATTCACCTATACTTGCTGAATGTCCTGCAAATCAATGCGGTACGACAAAAACAAAATTATCTGACGGAACTGGCTTACTGGACGATATTCATAACAACGATTGGGCATTATATGCCGGTGTTGAATTTGGCAGTAAGGACTACAACAAAGCGTCGAATAAAGTGTCTATTTCAGCTTCTAGCATTAAAGGAGGTAAGGTGGAAATATGGTTGGATTCAATAAACACCGGGAAGAAAATTGCTACTTGTAAAATAGAAAATACTGGCAGCTTATCCAACATAAAGACTTTTACTACCAAAACCATTCGCACCACAGGAAGACACGATGTTTATCTAAAGTTTTTAGGTAAAACTTTAGATAAACTATTTGCTTTAAAAGATTTTGTATTTACAAACAAATAACCTGTATTTTGTGAAATATAGTTTGTATGTATGCTTGTTCTTGTGTTTTGAATGAAAATAATATACTCATATATAGTTATTTATGCCACATAAAATGCTATTCTTATTTGATACAATATGAAAACACTTTTATTTGTTCCTAAAAATCAATATAGCAAATATATATACGTGTATCTTGAATTAGAAATAAAATATCTATTATCGAAAATTAAAAATAGATAAGTGAACTAGTTTTGCATTCTGATAACAGAAATTAGATATCCTTATGAATTTACTATTAAATCAATAGGATATACGAGATTTTGTTATTGTTATGACGATTCTTTATTTGATGAACCGCAAGTAAATAATTTATTTTACACGATTCATGATACTTAGCGTACACCAAACTAAACGTCATGTTAATTAGAGTTGTTAACCTTAAAAAACGATCATGTTATGGAGAGAAAAATAGACGATAGTTGATTGCTTTCATATTGCTGGAATAATTAGCATTAAAGTAGATTTCTTTAATTGCTGATTATAAAAAAATAATTTCAATAGGTTTTATTCTAAATTGAAATAAATCAATATAATAAGTTAATCAATAATATAATGGAAAACATATACAAGATTCTATCGATCGAGTTTTTAGTTTCATCAAAAAAGAAATTGAAGCTGACAAGTATATTGCTACTTTCATTGCTTTTCTTGAGTTCATCTCTTATGGCTCAGAATAAGCGTTTGATCAAGGGCCGGGTTATCGACGATAAGAAACAACCTTTAATTGGAGCAACTGTATTAGTAAAAGGTCAAAAAACCTTGAGTACCATAACCGATGTTGACGGTCAATTTTCTCTTAGTATTCCTGCAGATAATAAGCAACCTCTTGTGGTTTCTTTTATTAGCTATCAAACTCAGGAAATAAATATTACAGGAAAGAGCTTTGTTACAGTTACAATGAATGATAATAATGTCGATTTGGGTGATGTTGTTGTTGTTGGTTATGGGAGTCAGAAAAAAGCAAGTGTTGTAGGTGCCATAACCCAGACAAAAGGAGAAATACTTGAAAGAGCGGGAGGTGTTGCAGATATTGGTTCTGCGTTAACAGGAACTTTGCCAGGTGTAATTACTGTAGCAACAACAGGATCTCCAGGAAGTGAAACACCCAAAATTTATATTCGGGGTGCAAGTACATGGAATAATACTGATCCTTTAGTTTTAGTAGATGGTATTGAACGTGCCATGAATAGCGTTGATATAAGTTCTGTAGATAATATCTCCGTTTTAAAGGATGCATCGGCAACAGCTGTTTACGGTGTAAAAGGAGCCAATGGTGTTATCCTGATTACAACTAAACGCGGTAAAGAAGGAAAGTCGGAAATTCGGGTTACAGTCAATACTACAGTTAAGATGCCTTCTAAACTGTTGACAAAGTATGATTCTTACGATGCGCTTGACATTCGAAATAATTCTATAGAAAAAGAATTAGGTATTGATGATGGATGGGCCAAATATACGCCTCTGAAAGAATTAAATAAATACCGTAATCCTGCAAATCAGACAGAAGCTTTACGATATCCTAATATAGATTGGCAGAACACTTTGGTTAAAAATGCTACTATAGATAACAACGCAAGTGTGAACATATCAGGAGGTACTTCTTTTGCAAAATATTTCACTTCAGTTGATTATCTGAATCAGACTGATATTCTTAAGAAAATAGATAACGGTAAATCGTATGATCCGGGATATGCTTATCAAAGATTGAATGTTCGAAGCAATATAGATCTTAACCTGACTAAAACTACTGTTTTGTCAGTTAACTTAGCCGGATCTTATGGTGTAAAACAGGATGCTTACGGGCAGGATTCATGGGAATACCGTATTTGGCAAAGTATTTACAGTGTTCCGCCTGATGTTTATTATCCTAAATATTCTGATGGTTCATGGGGATATTACCCTCCTAATACTGTAGGAACCATTAATTCCGCATTAGTCCTTGGAAACAATGGTATCAGAAAAACCACTACAAAACAGATTAATACAGACTATACATTGAAGCAGGATTTGGGTATGATCTTAAACGGATTGTCTGCAAAGGCTACGCTTTCCTATGACAATACTTTTGTTACTCAAGGAGGTGTTTACGATAATGGGAGTGTACAGCAAAAATATATTGATCCTGTTACAGGTGAAGTAAAGTATAGCAATTATCTGGGAACAAATCAATTTGATTGGATTCAGAATCAATGGAGTGTAAGAACCGATGCAACAGCGTTAGGTCCATATAACAATGACTTAACGTATCGTAAATTGTTCTATCAAGTACAGTTAAATTATGCCCGGAAATTCGGCCTGCATGATGTAACAGCCATGGGGGTATTCAGTCGTGAAAATTACGCGACAGGTGCCGAATACCCATATTTAAGAGAGGATTGGGTTGGTCGCGCTACATATAACTATGCAACCAAATATTTTGTAGAAGTAAATGCTGCATATAACGGATCGGAAAGGTTTAGTTCAAAAAATCGCTTTGCGTTTTTCCCATCTGCAGCATTGGGTTGGATGGTTACAGAAGAAAATTTCATGAAAGAAATTAAGTTTCTTGATATGTTGAAAATACGTGGCTCTGTGGGACAAGCGGGGAGTGATAATTTAAATGGATATGGTCGTTGGCTTTATTTGTCTCAATGGAAGTATGGCAACAATGCATCTTTGTCAACTACCGGAGGTACAAGCCCATACACCCAGTGGTCTGTAGCATCTTTGGGTAATGAAAATATTCATTGGGAAAAAGTAACAAAGAAAAATATAGGGTTTGACTACAGCTTCCTTAATGGTTTATTTACTGGTAGTGCAGATTTCTTTAACGACTATAGAACTGATATTCTTTTGGGATCTTCGTCTCAGGCAATACCTGATTACTTTGGAGCAACTGCCCCTGCTGTTAATGTTGGTAAGGTAAAGTCTCATGGATATGAGCTTACTATACGCCTAAATAAACAGTTGAATAAGAATTTTCGCGTTTGGGGAGATTTTAGCATGACACATAACGAAAACAAAATCATTGATGCTAATGACGCTCAATTGTTGGATTCATATCAGAAGCAAGCAGGATATATGTTAAATCAAAATCGTTCATATGTAACTGCAGGTTACTTTAATAACTGGGATCAGCTTTATGGTAGCACAAAGTTTACTTCTAATAATAGTGATAAATTGCCTGGTTCATTGAATAAAGTTGATTTTAATGGTGACGGTGTAATCGACCAAAAAGATCAGATACCTTATGGATATTCCGAGATGCCTCAAAATACTTATAACACTACACTCGGTTTCGATTGGAAAGCCTTTACTGTAATGGTTCAGTTCTATGGTGTAAGTAATTGCAACCGTTATATGGAACAGACTAGCTTTGGTCAAAAACTGGATAATGTATATAAACAAGGTTCTATGTGGTCAATAAATAATACTACCGCTGATATCCCTTGGGCACGTTATAACTCAGTTGTTGATAACTCTTACTCAACTCTTTATTTATATGACGGGTCATACCTTCGCTTAAAGAATGTAGAAATAGCTTATACTTTTAAGGATCAATGGGTCAAGAGTGCAGGTATCAATTCAATTCGTGTTTATTTGAATGGTGATAATTTGGCTTTGTGGTCTAAGCTGCCGGACGATAGGGAAGTTAATGAAGGAAATGGTACTGCCTATCCTACAGTAAGGCGAGTTAATTTAGGATTAAATATAACTTTTTAAAAGAATAGATATATGAAAAAGTATATATATATAATGGGAGGAGTTTTGATCCTTTTGGCAGCAATTGGACTAAACTCATGCAAAAGTTATCTCGACGAGGCTCCTGAAGCATCAGTATCCTCTACAGCTGCTTTTGTTAATTTTACTAATTTTCAGGGATTTACAGAGGAACTGTATAATTGTGTCCCTAATTATAATGATGCAACTTGGGCAGATCCTTGGTTTATGGGTGATGAAGTTCTCGACGCTGTTGGTGGAAATTGGACAGGTGATCATTTCGATAGAGGCGATTATTGGGGATATCAAGGTTGGGTTAATTCGTGGCTTTGGAACGATGGAGGGGTTAATACTTCACCAGGTGGATTTCCTCCTTCAAGAGGATTGTGGGGAAATTCTTGGTATGGTATCCGTAAAGCTAATTTAGGTTTAGCTAATCTGGACAAACTAAATGGTACTGATGAAGAAAAGAGCCTGATCAAGGGACAATTACTGTTTTTTCGTGGTTGGTTTCATTTTGAGCTAATGAGTTACTTTGGAGGTCTTCCCTACATAAATAAAGTGTTAGATAATGCCAATAAATCGGATTTGCAGTTACCAAGATTAAATTATCAACAAACAGCTGATAGTGTTGCCAAAGATTTAAGAGCTGCTGCCGATCTGTTACCAGTTGATTGGGATAAAACTACAGCTGGTGGTAAAACTTCGGGTAAAAATCAACTTCGAATCAACAAGGTTATGGCGTTAGCCTATTTGGGGAAAAATTATTTATATGCAGGTAGTCCTTTAATGAATAAGGAATCGAAAGGTACTCCAGTCTTTAATACTGACTATTGTAAGAAAGCAGCCAGTACATTTAAGGAGTTGTTACAATATGTAGACAACGGACAGAGTTTTCATCATCTGGTTACTTTTGATAATTATTCTTCTTTGTTTTATTCTGCTGGTAGTAGTATTGTGCCAGGATATCCCGAAGCTATCTTTATGAGTCCAGTCTACGATGCTGGGTTTAATGGTTGTCCTTGGGGTCCATCTAGTATATTTGCTCCAGCTCCAATTGGTGGAGGAGTTGTGTCGCCGAATGCAAGATACGTAGAAAATTACGGTATGGCCAATGGTTTGCCTATTGATGATCCTGATTCAGGCTACGATCCGAGTGATCCATGGTCGAATCGTGATCCCAGATTTTATAATGATATAGTAATTGATGGTGATCAGATAATTAAAGGTTCTGCATCAGCTGACAAAGAAAAATATCGCTATGCAAGTTTGTATTCCGGAGGTGCATGTCGAAGTGAAGCACAATGTAGTCGTACAGGTTATTTATTGCGTAAGTTTATCCCAATGACATGTAATGATGTTGATGGTTATCCTAACTGGTGGAATGGAAGTAATTATATGCATCCAGCTTATATGCGTTTGCCCGATGTCTATTTAATGTATGCTGAGGCAGTATTGCAAGGATATGGCTCGGCAACCAGCACAGGTCCTGACTATATAACACCAGAAGTTGCTGTTAATAAAATCCGTACTCGTTGTGGAACAGGACCAGTTGCATCAAAATATGTTGCAAATGCGGCTAAGTTTATGACTGAAATTATTCGTGAACGTGCTGTGGAACTTTCATTTGAAGCAGACATTCGATATAACGATTTGCGTCGTTGGATGTTATGTAGTCAAAATTTGGATAAGACAGCAGTTGATTTTAACAGGGGAACAGAACTTGGTAAAAATGGTAAACCAAAACCAATCAATATGGTTAAAAGGGTAGTTATAACTCGTGTATTTACTGATAGAGCATATTGGTTACCTTTACCAACAAGAGATGTATATCTTTATCCATCATTCGGACAAAATCCAGGCTGGTAAAAGAGAGTTTTCCAAACTTAAAAAGAAAAAAAATGAAACTTATAAGAATAGGAATGATTTTATGCTGTTTAAGCATCGGTTTCTTTTCGGGAGTTGCAGCACAAACTACCGATATGAATAAATCAATGATATCCGGCAATGATTCTTTAGTCCATGTGGCTTATGGAACCGTTGCAAAGAAAGATTTGACCAGTGCAATTTCCATTTTGAATCCATCAGAATATCTGGACAAAAATTATGGAACTTATGCGCTGGAAGGCATTGAAGCATTAGTTGGAGGTAGTAACCTCTGGAATCAGGGGACTTCATTGGTATTAATTGATGGTGTGCCTGGTGCTATTGCTGATGTAATAACTACTGAGATTGATCAAATTACATATTTGAAAGGTGCAAATGCCGTTGTGCTTTACGGAAGTCGCGCTGCTAATGGTGTGATTTTAGTAACTACTAAACGCGGTAAAATAGGAGCGATTAAGAAAAATATACGTGTGAATGCAGGTGTGAATATGGTGAAATCTTATCCTGATTATTTAGGAGCGGCAGACTATATGACATACTACAATCAAGCTTGTGCAAATGATGGTTTGACAGCAAAATATAATGCTGCTACGATTAGTAATACTGCTTCGCATTCTAATCCATATCTTTACCCTGATTTAAATTATTATTCGTCGGATTATGTACGTAAGTTGTATAACACATATTCTGCTAATGGTGAATTTTCAGGTGGTACTGAACGTGCTCGCTTTTATGCTTTAGTGGGTTATCAAACTCAAAATTCACTAATTAATTTTGGTGAAGGCAAGAATGATAATACTACACGTTTAAATATTCGTGGAAATGTAGATTTAAAGTTGAATGATTTTATTAGCACTTATGTTAATGTATCTACGGTATTTAATAATAGTAGGGCACCTCTGGGTAACTATTGGGCTAATGCAACAACTTACCGCCCTGATGCTTATTCTCCGTTGTTACCAACCAATATGATTTCCAACAATTCAGCTAATGCAATTACATTAGCAAACGGTAAAATTATCAATGGAGGTTATGTGTTTGGAGGTTCCGATATTTATCAGACTAATCCTATTGCCGATGTTTATGCTGCCGGATATAAAAATAATAGCAGTCGTACGTTTCAATATGCATCAGGAATTGATGTTGATCTCAAACGAACATTAAAGGGACTCTCTTTTCATGGGCAGTTGGGTATTGATTATGCAAACTCTTATACTGACTCTATTAATGATACGTACGCTGTTTATTACCCGACTTGGAATGTTAAAGGAGATTCAATAACGGGTTTGACAACAAAAAATAAAGATGCGCATGATGGTACCCATAAAATTGGTAACGCATTTAATTCTCAGCTCTTTGATTTCAATGTGCATTTGGATTATGTAAATACCTTTGATATGAAGCATAATGTGTCTGCCATGTTGATTGCATCAGGCGATATGGGTCGTCAGACAGGTGATTATCAATATAGAACCAATAGTAATTTAGGTTTACAATTAGGATATAATTATGATCATAAATATTATGCAGACTTTAGTGGAGCTGTTGTTAATTCGACGAAATTAAATGTTAGTCAACGCGTAGCTTTTTCTCCAACTTTAAGTCTTGGTTGGTTATTGAGCGGAGAAAATTTCCTGAAAGGTTCTGATATTGTTAATCGTTTAAAATTAACAGGGTCTGCAGGTGTTGTTAACACAGACTTAAATTTGTCTGATTATTATTTGTATAATAGCCTCTATAATACTTCCTCTAGCTATTCGTGGCATGATGGTATTTATAGCAATTCGGGGGTAACTCTAGCTCGTAGTGAAAATTTGAACCTGACTTATGAGAAAAGGAAAGAGTTTAATTTCGGAGTTGAAGGATTGTTATTTAGAAATAAGCTAGGGGTAGTTGCCAATGTGTTTTCAATTGATAGAACTGATATACCGGGACAAAATAAAAATCAGTACCCTAATTATTTCACTGTTTCTTATCCGGCTTCTTCACTTGTTCCTTATACAAATTTTGCTGCAAACCGATATCATGGTTTTGACATTCAGTTAAAATATAAAGAAAAAATTGGAGATGTCAACTTAACTTTTGGAGCGACAGGCACTTACGAAGCATCAAAAGTTTTGAAAATTGATGAGCTTTATGTTGATAAATATCGTAATCGTGCTGGTAAACCAGTTGATGCTATTTTTGGATTACAAAGCGAAGGTCTTTTTGCAGATCAAACTGAAATCAATAATAGTCCATCACAAATAAAGCTCAGTACAGTAAAACCCGGTGATATAAAGTATAAAGATCAAAATGGAGATGGTGTGATAGATGAAAAAGACGAAGTGCAAATCGGTCGTTGGGGAAGCCCTTTTACCTGTGGTATAAACTTAACAGCCCAATGGAAAGATTTCACATTATATGCTTTAGGAACCGGACAATATGGTGGAACAGGTGTTAAAAAGGACAGCTACTACTGGGTATATGGAAGCGAAAAATATTCAGCTGTTGTTCGTGATAGTTGGACAGAAGCAACCAAGAATACGGCAACTTATCCTGAATTAACTACTCTGAGTAGCGCTAACAATTTCCGTTATTCGGATTACTGGACTTATAGTACAGACCGTTTTAATATTTCTAAAGTTCAATTAACCTATTCTATGCCCAAAAGCATCTTGCATAATTCTATTTTCAAAAATGTTAATGTATATGTTAGTGGAAATGATTTGCTAACAATTGCTAAAAACAGGAAGATTATGGAACTGAATATCGGAACTGCTCCGCAAACACGTTTCTATAATGTGGGTGTCAAGGCTGAATTTTAATATTAAAAAAATAATCGCATGAAAAAGAAATTAATCCTACTTATAGTTTCGGTACTAATTTTGTCCGGATGTTCAGACTTGTTGTCTCCCGCCGATCAAAATAATAGTACGTTGGATAGAATATACAATGATGCAGCATTTGCGGAGGGGCTTCTACTTAATGGTTATGTTAAATTACCAACAGGAAGCTATTCATTCAATGATGTGGCTACAGATGACGCTGTAACAAATGTTAACGCGGCTACAGATAATACCACTACTCCTTTTTACAACTATCGTCTGGTGGGTACAGGTTCGTGGTCATCCATCAATAATCCGATGGATCAATGGACAAATTCCTATAGTGCTATTCAATATTTAAATTTATTATTGTCACAATCTGATAAGATAAATTGGGCTACTACAGGACAATATGTTAAAGAAATGTTTAATGATCGGTTGAAAGGAGAATCATACGGCTTGCGTGCTCTTTTCATGTATTACTTGCTACAAGCACATGGTGGTTTGTCGACTGACGGAAAACTTTTAGGAGTGCCAATTTTGACAGATCCTCAAGATGGTAATTCAGACTTTAAATTACCGCGTAATACTTATGATGAATGTGTGCAGCAGATTCTTAAGGATTTGGCATTGGCTGAGAGTTATTTGCCTTTGGACTTTGAAGACATAACAACAAGTAGTCAAATTCCTGCGAAATATACCGGTAAAACTATCGTTTCTGATTATAACCGTGTATTTGGTGCATATAATCGTGAACGCATAACCGGACGTATTGTAAAGGCTATTCGAGCTCAAGTGTCATTGTTGGCAGCAAGTCCTGCATTTAGCCAGAGTACAACTGTTACATGGACAAATGCTGCTGATAATGCAGCAACAGTACTTGACTTAATAGGTGGTGTTTCAGGCATAGCACCTAATGGTGGATATTGGTATGCAAAAGCGAATGCAACTGAAATTGCCGGTATATCAAATGGCCTCAATCCTAAGGAGATTCTTTGGAGATCTGATCTGAGTACAAACTCGAATACTTTGGAAACGAATAATTATCCTCCATCTCTTAATGGAAAAGGAATGGTGAATCCTACTCAGAATTTGGTTGATGCTTTCCCCATGGCTAATGGTTATCCTATTAATTCCGCTAGTAGTGGTTATGATGCAACGAAACCATATGCAAATAGAGATCCTCGTTTAGCACTTTACGTTGTGGTAAATGGAAGTTCAGAAGGTCCGGGTAGTCCTACCATCTATACACAAGTATCTAAAAATACAAGTGATGGTTTGAATGCCGCAACTACCTCAACACGCACAGGGTATTATATGCGGAAGCTACTTCGTGAAGACGTTAATTTGGATAAGACTAATTCAACATCCCAAACTCATTATGTTCCCCGCATTCGTTACACGGAAATGTTTCTTGATTATGCAGAAGCGGCAAATGAAGCTTGGGGTCCTGATGGTAAAGGAACGCACAGTTATTCGTCCAGAGATGTTATAGCTGCTATACGTCAAAGAGCTGGAATCAGTCAGCCAGATAATTATCTTGCATCAATCACGACCACAGCCGATATGAGAACGTTGATTCATAATGAAAGACGTTTGGAAATGTGTTTTGAAGGATTTCGTTTTTGGGATCTTCGCAGATGGAAAGAGAATATTAAAGCTGATGCTAAAGGGGTAGCGATTGATGCAACTGGTAATTTTAGCTATAGTTCAGTTGAATCCAGGCCATATAGTGATTATATGTATTATGGGCCAATACCCTATACCGAAGTGATAAAATGGGGATTCATTCAAAATTCTGGCTGGTAATATAATAAAAATATTAAATTTATATGAAAATGAAAAATATAATTTTTGTATCACTAATAGGAATTTTCTTATTGGCTTCGTGTAAAAATCAAGATATTGAATATCCGGATTACAAATATACTACAGTATATTTTGCAAATCAATCTCCGGTGCGCACACTTATTCTGGGAACAGATTATGTGTACGATAACTCTCTTGATACTGCGCATCAATGTATAATATACGCCACAATGGGGGGTGTTTATAGTAATAAAGCAGATCGTACATTAGATGTAGTTGTTGATAACTCACTTTGCAATAATCTGACATTCGAGAACGCAACAGGTGCTACAGTACTACCGATGCCGTCAAATTATTACACTCTTCCATCTAAAACTCAGATTGTAATTCCTTCTGGTTCATTGATGGGTGGACTAAAAGTTCAATTGACTGATGCTTTTTTTGCAGATCCTCTTGCTTTGGGCAAACATTACGTTATCCCTTTGCGAATAACACAGGTAACGAATGCGGATTCAATCTTAAGTGGAAAATCCATTTATACAAATCCTGTTAGGACGAATTCTGCACAATGGTCAATTTTACCTCAAGATTATGTGCTTTATGCAGTTAAGTACAAAAACCCTTGGGATGCTACTTACCTACGCAGAGGGATTGAAACCGCACCTGATACCACGAATGTATATCATCAGAAATACGTGGAATATGATCAAGTAGTGTCGAGTGTTGCTAGCAGTTCTTTGACAGATCTTCTAATTTCATTGAATGGAAAGGCAAAAGGTAATGCGAATCTTCCATTTCAACTTTTGCTCAAGTTTGATAAAAACGGCAATTGTGCAATTACTAACCCTGCATCTGTGTCTTACACAATAACAGGTAGTGGTAAATGTGTGAAAAATGGTGATTCTTGGGGAAGTACAAAACGCGATGTGTTATACCTCAGCTATAAGGTGAATTTTGGATCTTCAATTCACTCTATGTCGGATACTTTGGTTATGCGAGACAGAGTTGAAAAGTCCGAGCTATTTAGTCCTTTTTATAATAAATAACAGGACTGTAATGTAAATAGTTTTTGTCGGATTAGTGGAGTTTCTGGCTTCACTGATCCGACAAAATTATTTAAATAGTAGGTCACTTATTTATGCCTCAACCTGATAAATCGGTTTAAGCATAAATGAGATTTCTTTGAAAAATAAGGACAGATACGGGAGTTGATTAATGAATGGATAAAGGTTACAGTGCTCAAAAATATTAGAAACCTAAAATTTAACTAAAACTATAGTCAAATAAAGAATATTTATTCTAGAAAATTGGTGGTTGTGATTTGTTGTTGGCTAGCTTTGAACTGAAAATTCAATAAAGGCTTAAAAAATAACTTTAAAACAAAGAAATCATAAGAGATAAATGTTGATTTATAACTCCAGCAGAGGATTAATTATATAGTAAGATGAAAAAGTGCATTTTAAAAATAATCGGCCTAGTTTATATTTTGTCAGTTCCATCAAATGCAAGTGCATGGATGGGTGGGTCAACACCAAAATTGCATGTAGATGGTCGATATCTAAAGGATAATCATGGAAATATAGTAAATTTGCATGGAGTGGCAATGACTCCCAGTCCATGGTTTAATGGGGGTGGATCAGGTATATGGCGGTGGAATAATTATGATGTAGCTGGATGTTTGAGCTACAATAACTCCGTCATGGATAGACTAACTGATACATCTGCCGGATGGTATTTAAATTATATAAGACTTCATGTTGATCCTTATTGGTCAAATACTCCGGGCATGCAAACGACTGGCGAGAATGATATTTCTGCATTTGACTTTGAAAGATTTAAAACTGCTGTTAGCAATGTAATCGTTCCTATGATTAATCACGCTAAGTCGAGAGGAATGTATGTGATTCTTCGTCCACCTGGAGTTTGCCCCGATAAAATTGCCGTTGGTGATGATTACAATAAATATTTGTTGAAGGTGTGGGGATACTTATCAAGTCAGCCTGATCTGAAAAATGCAGATAATGTGATGTTTGAATTGGCTAATGAGCCAGTACAAATAATGTTGCCAGATGGTACCTATGGAAGTAATTCTCAAGCCCATTTTGATCAACTGAAACTGTTTTTTCAACCTATAGTTGATGCAATACGCGCTAATGGAGCAAATAATATTCTCTGGATGCCGGGAACCGGTTATCAATCTCAATACAAAGGTTATGCAATTAATCCTATTGAAGGAACGAATATCGGTTATTCCGTTCATATTTATCCTGGATTTTTGAACGGTGGACCTGATTACAATGCCTTCAAGAGTGGTTGGAACGAAAACGTGAAGCCAGTTGCCGATTTTGCACCGATAGCTATAACTGAAGTTGATTGGTCACCTCAGGTGGGAGTAGATGCAAATGGCAAATCCTTTAATATGGGGACTTGGGGTACAGGTACAACTGGTACTGCTGTTACTCCGGGTTTTGGATACAATTTCAAACGAATAATGGATGAATCGGGCAATGTAAGTTGGAATTTGTTGGCTCCTGAAGGTTTGATTGATAAAGGTGACCCAACAGGTGGAATCGCTTTTAATAATAATCCTGAAGCGTGTGCTAACGCTTGTAATACATGGTTTAAAGACTATTCGAAAGTAAATTTTGCACGGCCGGACTTTGTTTATCAGTCGCATAGCGATAATGGCGACGGAACTTATACCAATCCGTTAATATCTGCCGATTTTCCAGATCCGGATGTTATCCGTGTGGGTAATGTTTATTATATGGTTAGCACAACTATGTTTACTTTTCCGGGAGCTACTATTCTGAAATCGTACGATTTAGTTAACTGGGAGTATTGTAGCAATCCGTTGGAGAAAATTGAATCGACAGACTGTTATAATTTGGATGGTTGCAACCGTTATGGTCACGGACAGTGGG